>Ga0209389_1000108_pt1 | contig 73784 bp, 70 predicted proteins | sample CowpearedBW_FD_187526 | JGI IMG/M metagenome (GOLD analysis project Ga0209389, IMG submission 187526) | Root nodule microbial communities of legume samples collected from California, USA - Cow pea red BW (SPAdes) (version 2) | ecosystem: Host-associated > Plants > Roots > Nodule | place: USA... | reverse complement strand
TCGAGACCCTGGTCCGCCATATGCGTGATCGTGTGCGCGATCCAGTCGACGTCGTTCTCGCTGATCCTGACGATGTTGGCGAGCGCGGCGGGGCCGTTGGGTCCGGTGGTCATGAAGAGGTTCGGAAACCCTTCCATCATGAGACCGAGATACGACCGTGCTCCTGACTTCCATTTCTCATTGACTGTCCGGCCGTCGCGGCCGACGACGTCGAAGGCAGTCAACGCTCCCGTCAGCCCGTCATAGCCGGTCGCGAAGATCAGCATGTCGAGTGCGGTTTCACTCGATTGCGTCCGCACGCCTTGCGCCGTGATCTCCACGATCGGATCGGTGACGCAATCGATCAGGTGGACATTCGGCCGGTTGAAGGTCTCGTAGTAGCCTGTATCCAGGCACGGACGACGGGCGAAGATCGGATAGCCGCGCGGCTTCAGCCTCTCCGCAGTGACGGGATCGGCGACGACGCCGTTAATCTTGCCGCGCACGAACTCCGCCACGTGCTCGTTGGCTTCCTCGTTGCTCAGAAGATCCGTGAAAGTGCCGAGCATGGCCAGCCCTCCGGCCTTCCAGGCGTCTTCGAGCAATTCGCGGCGGCGCGACGGCGTCACACTGAAGAAGGCCCGCGTCGTCCACGGGCGCACGCCGCCATTCGGGCTGTTGCGGGCCGCGTCGCGAATGCCGGTATAGTTACGCTTGACCTCGGCCACGTAGCCGGGATCGAGCTTCTGGTTGCGCATCGGCATCGTGAAGCTCGGCGTGCGCTGGAACACGTAGAGCTCGCCGGCCTGCCGGCCCACCTCCTGCACGATCTGAATGCCGGTCGATCCGGTGCCGATCACGCCGACACGCTTGCCTTCATAGCTGACGGGATGATGCGGCCAGCGGCCGGCCCGCAACAACTCGCCCGCGTAGCGTGCGACGCCGGGGATCTCGGGATCCCTGGGCACCGAGAGCGGGCCGGTCGCCATCACGCAGTAGGTCGCTTCGACCATCTCGCCGCGATCTGTCGTCACCGACCAGAGTTTTCGCGACTTATCCCAGACGGCGCTCACGATGCGCGTGTTGAACTGGTAGTGCTTGCGCAGGTCGAGGCGGTCGGCGACGAAGTTGAAGTAGGCCAAGAGCTCCGGCTGCGAGGCGAATTCTTCCGACCAGGTCCATTCCTGCTCGATCTCGGGCGAGAACGAATAGCTGTAGTCGATGCTCGGCAGGTCGACGCGCGCGCCCGGATAGCGGTTCCAGTACCACACGCCGCCGACATCGCCGCCCGCTTCGTAGGCTGCGATGTTCAGACCCATCTCGCGTAGCTTATAGACGGCGTAGAGACCGGCGAATCCCGCGCCGATGACGACCACGTCCAGGCGCCGTCCCTTCACATCTGCATGGTTCATATTGGCATTCCCTCAAGACTGGATCGTTCAAGTCGGTGTCCGCCTAGCTCCGGCGGAGCAGATCGTAGATGGGATCGTCGGGATATCGCGCACCCAACGGCAACCGCAGGCCGAAGCGGACCGCCTCGGGCTCGGTCGCCGCGACCTGCTCGTCCACCCAGTCGTAGGCGACGACACGGCGCGCAACGCGCCATTCGCTATCGCGCTTTTTGAAGACATCGCAGTACCGGCCGGCGATCAGAAATTGTCGAACGCCGCCGTCTGTTGCAGGCCCGCGCTGCAAGGCGAGGAAATAGGTCTCGACAACAGCTTCTTCGGGCGCGGTGAATTCGATCAGGATATTGCCGACCGTATGAACGTTGCGCGCGTCGGTCTTGAAGATGTCCTTGGCCCAGTCGAAGAAGCCTTCGACCGGACCCGAATATGGTCCATGCTGATCGGTGGCATCCGGTCAGTAGGCGCTGCGGAGCGCGGCTTCATCCGCGCGATCGACGCCGCGGCAATAGCGATAGATACTATCGCGGATCGCCTCCCTGTCGAGCAGCTCCGCGATCTTCTCGTGCGTTACGGTCATTTTCGAGCCTCGAAGCTCCGGCTCGATCCGCCACCGGCGGACCGGCCCTCCCTTGACGGCAGCGACCATCTCATGTGCAGTGGGAGGCCACCAACAAATGTTCATATGTGAAGCTGAATTTCACATCCGTGAATTTGCTAGGGCCGAGGGAGGGACGATTGCCATCGCAGCTGACGACCTCCGCTTCGATTTCCGCGGCCGGATCGACCGTGAAATCCGCGCTGCGCGCCATCGAAATTCTCGAATTCTTCATGCGGGAGCGGCAGCCGCGTGCGATGTCCGAAATCGGCGAGGCGCTGGGCTATCCGGCATCCAGCACAACAGTCCTGCTCAAAACCCTGGTAGGTCTCGGCTACCTGAATTTCGACCGCAGGACGAAACTCTACTTCCCAACCCCAAAAGTGACATCACTGGGCGACTGGATTCCCAAATCCCTGTTCGGCAACAGCCGCGTGCTGGAGGCCATGCGCGACGTGCACGCCGCAACGGGCGAAGCCGTTTCAATCGGCACGACCAACGACGTGTATCTGCAATACGTCAAGATCATCCAGTCGACCCACCCGCTGCGATTCCACGTCGACGAGGGAACGCTGCGGCCGCTGACGCAGTCCGCGCTCGGCTGGCTGTTGATGTCGACGATGTCCGACGAGAAGCTCGACACGATCGTGCGCCGCGCCAATATCGCGACGCCGAACGCAGCTGACAGGGTCAAGCCTCAGGACATGATCCGGCGGATTCGGGAGATCCGGGGCAAGGGACATTGCTCGGCGGAGAACGTCCCGATGCTGGGCGGCGCGACGATCTGCGTCCTGCTCCCAATCACAATTCAGAATCAACCCGTCGCTCTCGGGCTTGGCGGCGTCGCTGAGCGGATCAAGCAAAACGCCAGCCGCTACCTGAATGTTCTGCGGCAGGCCGCCAGATCGGTCAAAGCCGGCGACAGCGACACAGACGTTTGACGCCGGGCGGGCCCGCGGCACCTACTCCTGCAGCGCCTCCTCCCGCCGCGACCGGATCGTCGGCAGCATGATCATGACGATCGCGATTGCGGCTGCGGCCAGCAGCGTTGCCGACAATGGCGAGGTCACGAACACGCTGACATCGCCGCGCGATAGCACCATGGCGCGGCGGAAGTTCTCTTCGATCGCTGGCCCAAGCACCAGGCCCAGCAGCAGTGGCGCGGCCGGCAGCTGCAGCTTAATGAGGACATAGCCGAAGACGCAGAACACCGCCGCTTCATGCACCTCGAAGGTCCCGCTGTTGATCGAATAGACGCCGATCGAGCAAAACACCATGATCGCCGGGAACAGATAGCGATAGGGAATGGTGAGAAGTTTGACCCACAATCCAACCAGCGGCAGATTGAGAACGAGCAGCATCAGATTGCCGACCCACATCGAGGCGATCAGGCCCCAGAACAAGGTCGGGTTCTTGGTCATGACCTCCGGACCGGGCTGGATGTTGTGGATGTTCATCGCACCGACCATCAGCGCCATAACCACATTGGAGGGCACGCCAAGTGTCAGCAGCGGAATGAAGGAGGTCTGGGCGCCTGCGTTGTTGGCCGATTCCGGCCCGGCAACGCCTTCGATCGCACCCTTGCCGAACTGTTCGGGGTGCTTCGAGAGCTTCTTCTCCAGCGTGTAGGAGGCAAACGACGACAGCACCGCACCGCCGCCCGGCAGCACGCCGAGCAGCGTGCCGAGCGCGGTGCCGCGCAGCATCGCCGGGATCATACGGCGGAAATCCTTACGCGTCGGAAACAGATTGGTGATCTTTTGCGTCACCAGCGACAGTTTGTCGTCTTGCTCGAGATTCTTCACGATCTCGGCAAAGCCAAAAATGCCCATCGCCAACGGCACGAAATCGAGGCCATCGAACAGCTGCGGGATGCCGAACGCGAAGCGCTGCGTGCCCGTGCGGAGATCGGTGCCGACGAGACTGAGCAGCATGCCGAGTACGACCATGCCGATGCCTTCAATGAAGGGGCCACTGGATAGCACCGAGGCGAGGATGAGGCCGAGGAGCATCAGCGCGAAAAACTCCTTCGGCCCGAACAGCAACGCTGCCGCCGTCAGCGGCCCGGCCAGCGCCGCCAGCGCCAGTGTCGCCACGCAGCCGGCGAAGAATGAACCGATCGCGGCTGTCGAGAGCGCGACACCCGCCTGGCCCTGCTTGGCCATCTGGTAGCCGTCTATCGTGGTGACGACAGAGGAGGATTCGCCGGGCAGATTGACCACGATGGCGGTGGTCGAGCCACCATATTGCGCGCCGTAATAGATGCCGGCGAGCATGATCAGGGCCGAATCCGGCTGCAGCGCGTAGGTGATCGGGAGCAGCATCGCGATGGTGGCGAGCGGGCCCAGGCCCGGGAGGACGCCGATCAGCGTCCCCAACAGGCAGCCGAAGAAGGCGTAGAGCAGATTGGCCGGCTGGGCCGCGGTGGAGAATCCGATCGCCAGGTTATGAAACAGGTCCATCGTCACGGCCCGTCAATTGAGCAGCGCCGGCCACACCGGCAGCTGCAGCCCGAGGCCATAGACGAACACGAGGAGACACAGCGCGATCAGGATGGCTGCATTGGCCAACGCGCCCTTCCAGGCAAACTCGGGGCTAGCCCTGCTCGACACCACGATCAGGACCAGCAGCGCACCGATCAGACCGATCGGAAACAGCAGAAGCGCAAACAGAACCACCGAGCCCGTGACCCAGGCAAGGCCCTTTACGTCCCAACTCCGCAACCTCTGCCGCTCTGCCGTCCTCGGCACGGCACCCAGCATCACCGCGAGCCCGATGGCCGCAAGCACGATCGCCAACAGCCGCGGAAAATAGCCGGGCCCCATCCGCGCCGCGGTGCCGGCCGGATAATTCAGTGCCATCACGAAGAAGAAGATCGCAAAGGCAAGAAACAATGCGCCCGACGCAAAGGCACGCTGATTTCTGATGGTTGGCCTCGCCATCGTCGTCGACCTTCCTGCTATCCCGCTACGTCGACGGAAGACGACTTGCCTGCCGCCGGACCGATCGCTTCCATCAGAATCGGCACCCCGATTGCGCAGGCATGCACGCCCAGATGCGCCGTCATCTGCAGAACCTGAAGGATCTCCCGCTTGTCGATCCCGAGCCGCAACGCGCGCCTGATCTGCAGGCGAAGGCCGTGTGGATTGAGCGCTGTAAAACATCCGTTGAGGGCCAGCGAGATCAGGCTGCGCGAGCGCTGATCGAGACCGCCGGACTTGTCGCCCGCCGTCAGCAGGTCGAGCATCACCGCGAAATAGCCGGGATCGGCGCGCAGCCACAGATCGCAGAAGTCCGGCCAATCGGCGAATTGCGCGACATAGACGTCGCGAAGCGCCGTCTGCTCGCGCGACAGCGGAGCCTGGTCCGAATCCAGCCCCGCTAGCGCCAGTTCCTCGGCGAGAATGCCGATGCCGAGATTACAGCCGTCGAGCCCCTGCGCCGTAGCCAGCCGCAGCACGTCGACGATCTCCTGCGTGGTCGCACCGTGCTCGAGGGCCAGCTGCATGTGCAGCGCGAGCCCGGAGCGAAACAGATGCGTCGCCGATCCGTCCAGCGCCACATAGATCAATTCGCACATCTTGCGCGACAGCGGGCCGGTTTCAGCGGGATAGGCGCCATAGCGGGCATAGGTGGCAAGAAATGCCGGATCGAGCCGCAGCAACCCCTCCGTCCACGGCCGCCAGTAACCGCGGGCGCGAATGAATTGCTGCTTCAGCGCCTGCTCTTCTGCGGTGAGAATCATATGGCGTATCCTGCAGCGGCCTCGGTGGCCCTTAGGCGATGCTGGTGAAGACAATCCCGCCGTCGACCGTCAGCACCTGCGCCGATATGAAGCCGCTGTCGTCGCCGGCGAGGAAAGCGATTGCCTTGGCAATATCGTCCACTGTGCCGAGCCGTCCGAGCGGCGTGCGCGCGATCCGACGCGCGTCGAGTTCGGCGTTGCGGTTACGCATCGTCCCTTCAGTCGGAATGGCAGACGGTGCCACCGCGTTCACCCGGATCTTGCGCTCGCCAAGCTCGGCTGCCGCGGCGCGCGTAATCCCCATCACGCCGGCCTTAATGCCGCTATACACGATGCTGTTCTTCGCCGAGATCAATCCGGCGACGGAGGCGACATTGACGATTGCGCCGCCGCGTTCGGCATCCATCACTTCGGCCGCGGCCTGAATGCCCCAGATGATCGCCTTGAAGCCGATATTGAGCATGCGGTCGACGGTCTCGGGCGCGATGTCGGCCACCGACTGATAGCGAACCCAGGCCGCATTGTTGACGAGGATATCGAGCCGGCCCTGCCCTTCGGCAAAGCCGAGCACCGCCGTGCGCATTCCGTCGCGGCTCGCGACATCCTGCGTGATCGCAACGGCCTCTCCGCCGGCCACCTTGATCGCATCGACGGTCCCGGCAACGAACTCGGGCTTGAGGTCGTTGACGCCGACGATCGCGCCGCGCGAGGCCAGCAGAAGAGCGGTCGCGCGTCCGATTCCGTTTCCGGCCCCGGTGACCAGCGCAGCACGGCCAGCGAGGGGCTTGTCCTTGGCATCAGTCATTGCGGTCTTCCTTTCTTATCCCGACACGGCGAGATCGGACGCCGGAGCTATTGCGGCAATGGTACGGCGGCCGAGCGCGGCCAGGCTTCCGCTGGCATCGCCTTGCGCCTGTAAGGCGCGGACGCGACGCAGATGTCGATGCACCGGCACATCCCACGTGAATCCCATGCCGCCGTGAACCTGCAGCGCACCTTCGCTGATTGCACAGCCATAGGCGGCTGCAGCGAGAAACACGGCGTCGCGTTCGAGCGGACCGGACTCGTCTTCGACGCTACGGGTGATCGCATGCCTGATGCCTTCGAGCGCCAGCTTCTGCCGCGCCAGCGAATGCCGCAGCGCCTGATTGTAGGATAGCGCGCGGCCGAACTGGCGGCGCGTCGAGACGTGCTCTTGTGCGAGTGCGAGGCACGTCTCGGCCGAGCCGAGAATGGCGGCGGCACGCAGCACGTTGGCATCGGAGCTTAAGAGAGCCCAAGTGCTGTCAGGCAATACACTTGCGGCCGGTATGGTGACGCCCTGCAAGCGAACGGAGTGTTCGGGCACGGTCAAATCCAGCCCTGCCGCGCCCTCGACAACGACTCCTTCGCTGTCAGTCGGAACCAGCGCCGCCGCGGCCGTGCCAATCCGTACCAGGATGCAGTCAGCGTCGCGGGCGCAGGCCGCGCGCGCAACCCAGCCATTGAGCACCACAGATTCACCCTCGCGCTCGGCACTCAGGGTGCCCTGCCAAGCGATAGTCGCCAGCATCCCGCCGGACACGATCGCCTCCGCCACGCGCGGCAGCGCATCCTGCAGGGCACGCGACAGCAGCAGTGCTTCCATCAGCGGAAAGCCGAGCAGGCCCGAGCCGGCGGCGGTCACTACCGGAACCGCAAAGGCCAGTGGCAGGTCGAGCCCGCCGACGTCCTGCGAGGCAAGCACCCCGAGCAATCCATCGTCGGCGAGGTGTTTCGCTTGGTCCCGCGGCCCCAACGCCGCGCAATCCGCCACGGCTCGTGCCGCGGTGACCGCGAACTCGCTCGGCTGCAATCCATCGCCGGTCAATGTCGTCATCACTTGCCTTTCGAGAGCTGCAGGATCCTGTCGGCAATGATGCCGAGCTGAATTTCCGTGGTGCCGGCGTAGATAGTCTCGGCGCGCGCCTGCAGATAGATCGCCTCGAAGCGACGCCGCGCGACCTGCACGGCCGGGAGCTGCGGCAACGAGGCCTGCGCCAGCAGCTCGATCGCGAGCGCGGCAAAACGCTGGTGCGCCTCACTCCAGTGCAGTTTTGCCAAACTGCCGCGTGCGCCGATCCTGTCACCCTTGACGAGTGCCTCTACCGCAGTCTCGACATGCGCCTTCAGCACCTCGATATCCACGACGACCTCGCCAATCTTGGCCTCGTAACATCGGTTCGCAACTAGCTGCGCCAGCGCCGGATCACTCTTGCAGGCCGCAATCAGATGACGCAGCTCGTTCTCGAAGCGCCAGGCCCGGTACATGCGGTTGGTTGCGCGCTCGATCTCGAGCACGCGGATTGCCGCGTTCCAGCCTTCATCGGGCGCGCCGAGCGCATCGGATTGCAAGACCTCCACGTCGTCGAAGAAGACCTCGCAAAAGCTCTCGCGTCCGTCGATCGATCTGATCGGCCGCACGCGCACGCCCTTGGCATCAAGCCGTACCGCGAACATGGCGAGACCGCGATGCCGGTCTTCCAGCGGGCCGGTACGCGCCAGCACCAGGCAGCGCTGGGCGCGATAGGCGCCGCTGGTCCAGATCTTCTGCCCGCTGATCCGCCAGATATTACCATCGCGCATGGCGCGCGTCCGCAGGCCCGCCAAATCGGAACCTGCTTCCGGCTCGGAAAAGCCCTGGCACCAGATGTCGCGCATCTCCAGGATTGCCGGCAGGAAGCGGTGCTTCTGCTCCTCGGTGCCGACCGCGAGGATGATTGGACCGGCAAGCTCCTTGCCGATCGAATTGACGCTCTCCGGCATCGCGAGCGCGCCGATTTCCTGGTTGGCGATCAGGTGCTCGCGCAAGGTGCGGCCGTGCCCGCCATACGCTTTTGGCCAAGTGATGCCGGCCAGGCCGGCGCGATACATTGCCGCTTCCCAGGCGATCTGCTCTTGCAGGCTGGGCGACGAGAAAGCCGCGCTGTCACTGCGAAAGCCCGCCGGCAGATTGGCGCGTAGCCAGCGACGCATCGCCACCCGATAGGCCTCGCCGGATAACTCTCCGGCCGTGGCGGTTACCGGCGGCTCTGTTTCAATGACTGTCATCGTGGATGTCTCGCTTTGGCTACACCATCGGGCGCCAGCCATGCATCGGCCGGACGCCCTTTCTTTCCGATCACTGCGACTTGAGCAGATCGCACGCGCTCTCCGAGGCCGGACGCCATGCGTCCTCGGGGGCAATCGTCCCCGTGATCTCGTAATAGTCGAAGGCGTATTTGGACTCGGGCGGCGTCTTGATGCGTGCCACATAGAGCGGACGCATCACCTGCCCGTCGGCGCGAATGCTGATATCCTTCATTTCGAAGTCGTTGATCGGCGTATTCTTCATCTGCCTCATCACGGCTTCGCCATCATCCGTTCCAGTCGCTGCGACGGCCTTCAGGTAATGCGTGATGGCGCTGTAGGTGGCGGACTTGGCCTCGTTCAGAATTTGCCCGCCGGACGCCTCGGTGAAGCGCTTGGCGAAGGCCCGCGTCTCCGGCGTCATGTCCCAGTAGAACGGCGTGGTCAGGCGCACGTTCTGCAGATCGCGCAGACCGATCCCGTGGGTCTGGCTGATCATAAGTCCAAGCGGCACCAGCAGCTGCTTCTGCGACAGGCCGAACTCCTGGGCCTGCTTGATGGCATTGCCGAAGTCAGAACCAGAATTGGCGAGCGCGATCGCCCTGGCGCCGCTCGCCTGCGCCGTCAGCAGGAACGAGGAAAAGTCCGACGAGTTCAGCGGATGCAGCACCGATCCCACGACCTTGCCGCCGCCGGCCTTGATGAAGTTGGTGGCGTCGGCCTGCCATCCCTTGCCGAAGGCGTAGTCGACGGTCAGGAAGAACCAGGTGTCGACGCCCTGGGACAGCAGCGCCTTCACGGTGGCCTTCGGCTGCGCATAGGTGTCGACCATCCATTGCGTGGTCATCGGCGAGCACTTGTCGTTGGTGAAGAACGAACCTGCTGTCCCCGCCAGCATGTAGGGCTTCTTCCGCGCCTTCATGATGTCCTGCACGCCGAGGGCAATCGACGAGGCCGAGCAGCCGACGATGGCATCGACACCTTCATTGTCGAGCCAGCGCAGTGCCACCGCAACGCCGATGTCCGGCTTGTTCTGATCGTCGGCGACAACGAGCTCGATCTTCTTGCCGTTGACCGCACCACCGAAGTCGCTGACCGCGAGCTTTGCCGCGGCCACCGCACCGGGGCCGCAATTGTCGGCATACGGACCATTCTGGTCGTTCATGATGCCTATCTTGATCACATCGCCGGACACGCCTTGGGCGCTCAGCGGCGTCGCCAGGACCAGCAAAGCTCCCAGCATCACGGCGATTTCGAGGAGACGGGTATTGAGCTTCATCACAAAATCCTCCCAGCAATCATTGAGCCGACTTCGCGGTTCTTTTTGTTCGATGTGTTCAGGGGTGTTGCGTTGCCTTGCCCGCGTGTGGAATCAGCAGCGCATCGAGCGCGACGGCGCCCTCGCCGTCCGCTTTCAGCAGCAGCGGATTGATGTCGATTTCCGACACGGAATCGGCATGCGCGACAGCAAAACGCGAGAGCGCCGCGATCGTTTGCGCTGCGGCCTCGAGGTCGGTGCGACGCCGCCCGCGTGCGCCGTCGAGAACGGCGAACGCCTTCAGCGACCTCAGCATCGCCAATGCTTGCGTCTCGTTCACCGGCGCCATCTGCACGGCGGTGTCCTGTACGATCTCGGCAAAGATGCCCCCCAGGCCGACCATCACGACCGGCCCGAACACCGGATCGATCCGGCTGCCGAGGATCAACTCGGACAGGCCATGCGCCATGGGAGCAACGATCGTGCCGTCGATCACCGCGCGTGGCGCCTTCTCCGCAACACGCGCCAGCATCCGGGCATGGGCCTGCCGCACCTCTTCCTCGGAGCGAAGACCCACGACAACGCCACCCACCTCCGTCTTGTGCGGCAGATCGGGCGAGGCGATTTTCAAGACGACCGGGAAACCGATCTCGCGCGCTGCACGCGCGGCTGCCTCGGCGTCAGATACTAGCTGCTCGGCCAGCACGGGGATGCCGGCCTCCGCCAGCGCGCGCTTGGCGCCGAGTTCATGGCGGAACGCATCAGCCGCGAGCGGTGCAGCCTTCGCAACGGCAGGCTGGCTCCCAGCCCTTGGTGCGGTCGCCAGCGCCTGCAATCGCGCCAGCGCCGCGACGATGGCGCAGCAGCCGTCAAAGCTCGCAACGGTGGGATAACCCAGGGCGTGCAGTTCGGCGAGCGCATCCGGCGGGCCCTCCACGCACAGAATGACGGGACGATTGGGATACCGCGCGCGGATGGTGCGCAATGTCTCCATGTAAACGGAGCGCAGGCGCGGCATGTGCAGCGAGAACGGCAGCGGCAGCACGATCGCATCGGTGCGATCGTCGGCCACGACCGCCGACAGGATCTTCTGCAGCATATCGGGCCGGCTGGACATCTGCGCGGTGGCATCGACCGGATTGCGCGCGGACGCAAATGGCACGAGATCGAGGATCGCGCGCTGGGTCGCCTGGCTCAGTTCCGGCAACGACAGGCCGACCGCCTGCGCGGCATCCGCCAGCAGCACGCCAAAACCGCCCGATGCCGTCACGACCGCAAGACGCCGCCCCTTTGGCAACCGATCCGGCAACAGGATGGAGGCGGCATGACCGAGATCAATCAGCTCCTCGATGCTCCGCACCCGTACGGCGCCATAGCGCTCCAACAGCGCGTCAAACACCGCATCCGATCCCGCCATGGCACCAGTATGGGACACCGCCGCGGCTTGCCCGGCCTCTGAGGTGCCGACTTTCAGCGCAATGACCGGCTTGCCGGCATCGCGCGCCTCGGTCAGTGCGGCGATGAGCCGGCCGGCATCGCGGCAGGCCTCGAAGCAGCAAAGAATGACTTTGGTCGCGGGATCGCGGGCCAGCCAGGCAATGCCGTCGGCGATATCGATGTCGCACTCATTGCCGGTGGTCATGAAACGGCTGATGCCGGCGCCGCGATCGCTCGCCATGCGCATGGTGTAGCTGCCGAGATTGCCGCTTTGCGAGACGATGCCGAGCGAGCCGGCCGCCGGCATGCTGTGCTCGAGCACGATCGAGAATGTCGCGATAGCCTTTTCGGGAATACTGACCGCGCCGAGGCAATTCGGGCCGAGCAGCCGCATGCCGGTGCGTCGCGCAGCCGTGCGAAGCCGATCCTGCATCGCGCGCCCCTCTTCGCCAAGCTCGGCAAACCCGGAAGAGAACACCACGACGCTGCGGACACCGCGATCGGCGCACTGCTCGATCGCTTCGGGCGCCCGCTCGGCATCGACGGCGATGACGGCGAGATCGGGCGCCTCGGGTAGCGCGCCTACCGACGCATAGGCCTGCAGCCCCTGCACCATCGCGGCTTTTGGGTTGACCGGATAGATCTTGCCCGCGTAGCCGTAGCGGCGCAACAGGTCCACCGGTCGGCCGCCGATCTTGGTCGCATCCTGCGACGCGCCGATGATCGCGATCGAGCGCGGCGCCATCAGCGCGTCGAGACCCTCTCCCGGCCGCATCGTCAGCGCCCCTTGAACACCGGCGCGCGCTTCTCAAGGAACGCCATGCGCGCTTCCTTGGCATCCTCGGTCTTCGATAGCGCCATCGTGATGTTCTGCTCGAAGCGATAAGCATCGCGCGGCGGCATCAGCTCGACCATGTTGGCCGCATTCTTGGCGTACTCCATCGCAATCGGGCTCTTGGCTGCGATCTCACGCGCGATCTTCATTGCTTCGGGAATGAGATCTTCCTTGCTAGTACAGGCCTCGATGATGCCAAGGCGATAGAGCTCGGCCGCGGAAATCCGAACGCCGGTGAAGAACATCCGACGCATCAGCGAACGGCCGAACAAAGTGTTGAGCATCGCCGCACCGCCGGCGAGGCCGACATTGATCTCGGGCATGCCGAACACAGCTTCTTCGGACGCGTAGAAGATGTCGCACGATGCCATCAGACCGAGGCCGGCGCCGAGCGCGACGCCGTTGATCGCTGCGATCACCGGCTTGGAGCACTCGCGAATGCAGTTGCCGGTCTCGCGGGTGATGCGGTTGTGATCATGGAATGCGCCGACCTTGGCCGGGTCTGGACGGTCCTTGAGATCGGCGCCGCTGCAAAACACCTTGCCGTTGCCGGTGAGGATCGCCACGCGAACATCGCTGCGCTCCGAAATCTGGTCGAACACCGCGACGATGCGATCGCGCATCGCGCGGTTGAGCGCGTTCACCGGAGGACGGTTCAGCGTCACGATTGCGATGTGGTCGGATACTTCGAGCGTCACGATGTCATCGGACATGGCTTCCTCCTGGCGCTTGCTTGATCTTATTTCCGCGACCTCGGACGGTAGCTTCAAGCCACCTGACCGATCGGTCAGTCGATGCGCTGATAACACCAAGCTCATCGTCTTGCAATAGCTGCGACGTTTGACCTGTTGACTGACCGATCGGTCGGGACGTAGATTTCGATCAAATCAAATGAAGGAGGAACCGCCGTGGCACCTATCAGCCGACGTCAGGCCGCAACGCTCATGGCCAGCGCTATCGTTGCGCCATTTGCTGCACCTGCGATCGTCAGCGCGCGCTCGTCACAGACCGTCTTCATCATCGTGCCCTATGCGAGCGGCGGCTCGATCGACAGCCTGATGCGCGCGATCGCCAAGGGCATGTCCGAGGCGCTCGATCAGCCCGTGCTGGTCGACAACAAGCCAGGTGCGAACGGCATCGTCGGATCGCAATATGTGGCGCGTGCGGCCAAGGATGGTTCGGTGCTCCTCGCCGGCGGCACCGGTCCGATCTCGCTCAACGTGCTGCTGCGCAAGAACTTGCCGTACAAGCTTGCCGATTTTGCATCCGTCGCCATGCTCTGCAATGGCCCGCTGTCGCTGACCGTGAACGCGAAGATGCCGGTCACCGATATGAAAAGTTTTGTCGGTTACGCCAAGGGTCGCGACAAGCCGATGTTCTATGCCACGCTGGGACCGGGCAGCGTGACGCACCTGTTTGGGATCATGATGGGGAAATCGATGGGCTTTGCAGTTACCGACGTCGCCTATCGCAACAATCCGGCCTCGGTGATGGAACTGCTGTCGGGCGAGTGCGACCTCAACTTTGCGACGCCGGCTGCCGTGATCGAGCACGTCAACGCCGGCAAGCTCCGCTTGCTCGCCGTTTCCTCCGACCAGCGCATGCCAAACCTGCCTGATATCCCGACCTTTGCCGAGTCAGGCTATCCCGAGCTTTCGGCATCGTTCTGGACTGCGCTGCACGCGCCCGCTGGCACACCACGCGAGGCGATCGACCGGCTGAACGCCGCCGCCAACGCGGCGATGCAAAAGCCTGAGATCGCCAGGCAGCTCGCGATCGACGGCCTGCAGGCCGATCTCGGGCCGCCTCAATTGCTCGACTCCCAGCTGAGCAAGGATGCCGCCCTGTGGGGACCGGTCATCACGGCGCAGCACATTGCGCTCGATTGAAGGCAGGCGCCTCTAGCGCGGCTTTCGCCGGGGCGACTTCGGCGGCTCGATGGTTGGCGGCCTCGCAGGACCGTCGGTCCGAAGGCCGTTGAATACCATGTCAAAAAAGATGTCGGCGATCTGCTCGGGTGTTGCCGATTTATTGGGATTGTACCAGCGATGCATCCAATTCAGCGACGACAGGATCAGCCGCCCCGTCATGGCAACATCGAGCTTGCGGATCTCGCCGGCGTCGATCGCTTCCTGGATCAATCCGCGCAGAAAGTGCTCGAACCGGTCGCGGCGCGTCATCCGCTCCTTCTGCCGGTGGCGATCGGGATCGTTCCAGAAGGCGGTCGTCGACGCGATCCAGGCCCAGCGATAGCGCCGGAAATATTCCGCCGTCGCAACCATGAAGGCTCGGATCTTCTGCGACGGCGGACCGTCGGGAATCCGGTCGCGCACGAAAAGATACAGTTCCAGCGTCGAGCCGACAGCGACGCGCGCGTAGATTTCATCCTTGTTGGAGAAGTGATGATACAGCAGCGACTTCGAGATGCCGCAGGCCACCGCGATGTCGCGCATCGAGGTGCCGTCATAGCCCTTGGTGGCGAACAGACGCCCGGCCTCGCTCAGAATCTGCAGGACGCGATCGGACGCCTCCGCCTGGTTGGCAACCCCGTCCTTTGTCGTCGACAATTCAACCATCGAACCCGCAAATCTGGCCGGACATCTGGGTCGGCCGAACACTGATCTTCATGTGAAAACCAACGTAGTTTTTCGCCGACCGATCGGTCAAGTCCGCTCTGCAGAAGGGATCAACGAGGTGCTCCCATGAACGCGCTCCCGCGCATCACCCGTATCGGCAAGACCAGGGACCGGCTTGGCGAGAGCCCGGTCTGGGATGATCGGACCCAGTCGCTTTACTGGATCGATTCGCTCGCCGGACTGATCCGCAGGCTGTTGCCTGCGACCGGCGCGATCGATGAATTCTCGGTGCCCGCCCCGATCGGATCGCTCGCGCTCGCGCATGACGACCGCGCCGTGCTGGCGCTGCGCCACGGCTTTGCGCATTACAATTTCAGCACGCGGGAATTGGCCGAGGGCCCCTCGATCGGCCTCGATCATCCGATGCTCCGCCTGAACGACGGCAAGGCCGACCCGTTCGGGCGCTTCCTGGCGGGGGCAATGCACGGCGGCCGCGCGGAGGATGAAAAGCCGCTCGGCGGTCTGTATCGCATCGATGCGGCGGGCGCGATCGAGCAGCTCGAATCCGATCTCGCCGTGACCAACGGCCCCTGCTTCAGTCCGGACGGCCGGATATTTTATCTCGCGGACACGGCACGACGTGTGATCTGGGCTTACGGCTATCACCGCGACGGCCCGCTGCGGAACAAGCGCGTGTTCGCTGAGCTGGACGCGCATGGCTCGGGCTGCGACGGCGCGACCGTCGATGCGGACGGCTATCTCTGGACCGTACTGGTGCGGATCGGCGCCATCGCACGGTTCGCACCCGACGGAACGATGGTGCGCAAGATCGAGATGCCCGTCCGGCATCCGACCAGCGTGACCTTCGGCGGCCCCGGTCTCGACGTGCTTTATGTGACCTCGATCTCGCACAGCACCCATCTTTTCGATGACAGCCCGGACGCCGGCGGATTGTTCGCCATCGAGAATCTCGGTGTGACGGGACTGCCTGCCCACAGGTTTGGCACACGCTGAAGGCGGCGCGTGGTGCTAGCCGGATCGCTTGATCAGCCGCGCCACGCTCTCGGCCATGTAGTCGACGAACACCCTGATTTTTTCCGGCAGATAGCTGCTCTGCTGGAACGTGGCGTAGATGCCTTCGTCGAAGGTCGAGTTGGTGACGCGAAAGCCCGGTAACAGACGCACCAGCCTCCCGTTCTTCACTTCGTCCGCGACCGTGTAGTCGTCGAGCAGCGCAATGCCGTGCCCGCGCACCGCGAGGTCGCACAGGATGATGCCATTATTGCTGCTGAACGAAGACGGCACGACGATCTCGCGCAGCCTGCTCTTGCGCATGAACTTCCAGACCACATCGTCGGGCCCCATCCAGTAGGTCAGGCAATTGTGGCCGACGAGATCATCCGGTCCGCGCAACTTTGGCTTCCGCGCGACGTAGTCGGGTGACGCCACGAGGATGCGTTCGCTCCGCACCAGCCGGCGCTGCATCAGGCCTGGATCCTTGGGCGCGGCGATCTGGAAATCGATGTCGAACTCCTCCTCACGAAGCTGGACGCGCCGTTCCGACAGCCGCAGTTCCACCTTCAGCTCCGGGTATAGCTCCTGGAACTGCGGGATCAATGGTGACAGCACCTTGATGCCGAACAGCGTCCGAGAATGAACGCGCAGCGTCCCCCGCGGCGCGGTCTGCAGCGCGAGCGCTGCAGCCTCCGCGTCTTCGATCCCGTGCAGCACCTGCTCGGTGCGCTGGAAGAAGATCTTGCCGGCATCGGTCAATCCGAGATGGCGCGTGCTGCGGTTGAGCAATTGCACGCCAAGCTGCGCCTCGAGCTCGCCGATATAGCGCGACACGGATGCCGGCGAGAGCCCCGCGCGGCGTCCGGCCGCGGAAAAGCTGCCCTCGCGGACGGCGGAGACGAACAATTCCATGGCCTGGAGGCGATTCATTGATCTTTTCAAATTCTGTAAAAGACATGATCAGATTACGCCAATTGTTCGAAAAACCTCAAGTCGGTAGCTTGATGAGAACAGGTCGCAAAAGCGACTGGTCAGTTTGGCGGAGGATGCATCCATGGAATTCGGCGTATTCATTCTGGCTCAGCAGCGCGGCTATCATCAAAGCTCGCAGCAGGTCATCCACAACGCTGTCGAACAGACTGTGGCGGCTGAAGAGGCCGGCTTCGATACCGCATGGTACGCCGAGCACCACTTCAACAATTACAGCCTGTGTCCCTCGCCGCTGATGATGGTGGCGCACTGCGCCGGCCTCACCAAGCGCATCCGGCTCGGCACCGCGGTCTGCGTGCTGCCGCTGTATCATCCGGCGCGGCTGCTCGGCGAGATCGGCTTCGCCGATACTGTTTCGAACGGCCGCCTCGATCTCGGCATCGGCTCGGGCTATCAGCAATTCGAGTTCGACCGCTTCGGCGTCGACCTCAAGGATTCGCACTCGCTGTTTGCCGAGTTCTACGACGTGCTGCATGGAGGCATGCAGGAGCGGATCTTTTCCTACGCCGGCCAGCACCTGAAGATTCCGCCGACCTCGATTGCCGTGCGCACCGTGCAGACCCCGATGCCGCCGATCTGGGTAACGTCCGGCCATGCCGAGACCCTCGGCCGCGCCATCCGCGACAACCACAATCTGTTCGTGACCGCTCTCCTCAATGGCACCGATGCCATCAAGGCACTGCGCGAGCGGCTCGAAGGCATTGCGGCCCAGGAAGGCCGGTCGATCGACGCCACCCGCTTCGGCTTCCTGCGCTGCGCCTATGCCAGCGACAATGACAGCGAGGTCACCTCCTATCTCGACAATGCCCGCTTCCAGCGCCGGCTCTCCGAAAGCCTGAAATTCCGCCGCGCCCAGAGCGACGACGGCTATCTGATCAAGGAACAGGCCGGGCCCAACGATATGAGCCTGGAGACCATGCGCAACAACCTGCCCGTCGGCAGCGTCAACCAGGTGATCGACCGCATGCTGGAGGAGATCAGCATCCTCAAGCCGTCGCATATCGCAGTGCAGACCCAACTCGGCGATTTCGACCAGCGCACCATGCTGAAGCAGATCGAGCTGTGGGGCAGCAAGATCATCCCCGCGATCCGGAAGGAACTGCGCAGCGGCCGCAAGGATGCGAAGGTCGCTGGCGAAGCTGTGTCGGCTTGACGTCGGCAAGTCCGGAGGTGTTGGCCATGGCTCACCCGAAGTTTCCGCAAGGAGCCGATCGCCACTCGGTCGATGCGACGGAGTTTCGCCGTGCCATGGGAAATCTGGCCGGCGGCGTCGCCATCGTGGCGACCGGCGCGGATGCCGACCGGCGAGGGCTGACCGTCAGCTCGGTCACCTCGCTCTGCATGGATCCGCCCTGCCTGCTGGTCGGCATCAATGCGAGCTCCGAGACCCATGACGCGATCCTCGCCAATGGCAGCTTTGCCGTCAGCCTGCTCGGCAGCGGCCAGCAGGATCTGGCCCTGCGCTTCGCCGGCCGCGACAACGTTAAGGGCGCCCAACGTTTTGCGACCGCGCCCTGGGACCAGGGCCTGCTCGACGTTCCTGTGCTGCGGGATGCGATCGGCGCGGTCGAATGCGAGCTCTACCAGCACCAGGCGGTCGGCACTCACGGCATCTTCATCGGCCGGATCGTGGCGACGCGCGGCGGCGACGGCGCCCCACTGGTCAATTTCCAGGGCGCGCTGCGCACCCTGCTGCACTCGTGATAGAGACGGCGCGAAAGGGCAGAACCATGATCATCGCATGCTCGTCCAACGAGGTCCGGCTGACCGAGCCGTCCGACTTCCGCAAGTTCAAGCTGGTGCTGAAGGGCGAAGCCGCCGCGCGAGCCGCCACGACGAGAGGAATCATGTTCGTCGATGACAACAACGTGCTTGTCCCCATCGATCTTGTCCCGACCCTGCCCGGACGCCCCGACAACAGGACGTGGGATGCGGCTTACGCCGACATGGTTGCGAAGGCTCGTGAGCACGGATGGATCGAAACGACGACCAATGCCATCCGAGCACATGTCGAACGCGAGCCCTAGCTTCGCGCCGTGATGTTTTTTTGGAGAACTTCACCAGGGAGGAAATCGGGGAACGGCTCGGGCTCACCGGGGCACCCACCATCGCAGAACGGTCGCCAACAATTTAACGACGTCCTCGCCTTGGAAACAGCCTATCGCGAATGTAGCGCGAGGTCGGAGTCAATCTCGCGCCATGCGGCTTACGCCAAACTGCTCTATCGATCTCCTTCTTGTCGCCGACCTTCAAGCGCCCTGACACTTTCTTTGCCAGGAAAATCGCATCACTCATGCGGCGACCGGACCGGCGATTCTTCGCCTTCACTTCCTTCCAGAGTTTCAGCGGCCCAAGCTTCAGCTTGGGGAGCTCCTCCTTGATCTCACGACGAAGGCAGCGCCTGTCGCTCTCGCCGGCTCGCCGGCGGCCGCCTGGAAACATCCAGAGCCCGTCGCGCCTGCGTCTTACCATCAGGACGCGGCCTTTCTTTGCGACGACCAGCTTCGACGATTTCGCCATCACGACCAGTCCTGCTGCACCCGCTACACCAAGCTCTTGGCAAGATAGCGCTCATCTACGGGCAAATGATCGCCTTGATGATTCCATCTCGTCGCGCGACCTGTTGCTCGAACGCGGCAGGCGTCTGGTCGAGCGAGAAGTGGTGCGTCGCCAGCGGCGTGAGCTTGACCTGCCCTCCCCGCGCAAGCGCGATGGCCCGCGGATAAACCTCCGGCATGCGACGCGAAAACTTGATTGATAAGCCCTTTCGGCGCGACTCCGCACCGCTCAGGACGTACTGGTTGTTCTCGGGAATGCCGACGAGAACGATCCGGCCACCGATACGCGCACAGCGCGCCGCATGCTCGAAGCCGTGCGAGGAATCGGTCGCCTCGATTACCAGATCGACGCCGCGGCCTTCGGTGATGTCCCCGACCCCGGCGTAGCTACGGCACGCCACATCCGCACCGAGGTCGCACGCTAGCGTAGTACGCTGCTCGACCGGGTCGATCGCAATGATCTTTCCGGCACCGGCGAGCCGCGCGAGTTGCACCAACAACAACCCCACCGGCCCGCAGCCAAGCACCGCCACGGATTCAAGAAGTCGCGGACGCGCCAGGTCCATGGCATGGATGGCGACGCCGAGCGTCTCCAGGATTGCTGCGCCGGCCGGGTCGATGCTGTCAGGCACCAAATGCACGGCGGATCTGGGCACGCAGACAAATTCGGCCATGGCGCCATTGTGTGGCGCGTAGCCGAGGAACTTCACATTGGGGCAAAGATTGGTATGGCCGCGGTGACACCATTCACAATGGCCGCATGGAATGGAAGGATCGACCGCCACCAACGCATCGGCCGAGAGTCCCGCCTTGCGTGCCGAGTCCGGCGTGAGGACACCCGAGAATTCATGGCCGAGGACGAACGGCCTGACGCGCGTCGGGCCGGTCGTTCCGCCCTCGAGGTAGGAATGCAGATCGCTGCCGCAGACGCCGACCGCCTTGACGCGGACGATGAGATCGTCCTCCGCCACCGGCCTCGGTTCGGGAATATCGAGGACGCGGATATCGCGAATGTCCTGGAGCACCGCAGCGCGCATGTCGACGCCATCTCTCTTTGAGCAATTGTCTTCGTGATATTACATATGTAATCATGACGTGACAAATGCTTTTGCGTCCGGGGACAGCGCGGTGCGATCGCGCCGGCATCGCGCCAGGGCACGGATTTGACACTCGTTACGAAAACAGGGCTATTTTTGCTTGTCGATCAGCTTCAGCGCGGCGACGGCGGCGTTCTCGTCCGTCACCAGGACCTTACCGATCCGGCCGCGCAGCACCGCGGCGATGATCGGCGCCTTGTTGAGGCCCCCGGCAATCAGCATCGAGGTCGGCACGCGCGCCAACTTTTCGAGCGGAAGCGCGATGGCGCGGCTGTTGATGCCGTGATCGATCGGCCGGCCGGACTTGTCGAGAAACTGCGCGAGCACGTCGCCGACGGCGCCTGCGGCCCGCAAATGCTCGATACGTACGTCCGGCGGCAGACCGTGCCGCACCAGCAGCGACCGCGGGGTCAGATCTCCCATGCTCAACAGCGCAAGATCGATCCGCTCGACGCTGTTCAGCACCTCCTGATAGACCTCCTGGGCCAGGAAGGTGTCACGCGAGCGCCGGCTGCTGGCAAAAATCGGGGCGGCCAGATAGCTGCACTGGGCGTGCAGCCGGTGCGCGAGCTCGCCCGCAATTTCGAAGGTGTTGAGCTCGAGTCCGCGCGACAGGCCGCCCATCATGGAGACGATGGAGAGCTCGGGGTAGTCCGCCGGCGTGACGTAGCGGATGGTCTCGCGCAAGGTCGCGCCCCAGCCGATACCGATGATGCGCGGCCGCTTCTGCTCAAGGAATTTCGACAAATACGCTCCCGCCGCCATCCCGATCAGGCTTCCGACCTGCTCGGGGTTCTCCGGGGTCGGGATGACGACTGCATCCTCGAGGCCGCACTCGCGACGCAACCGGTGCTCCAGCTCCGTGCAGCTCGCAAAGGCGGAGTTGAGGCTGATGTTGACGATGCCGGTCTGCCGGGCATCCGACAACATGCGGTTGACGCGGGCACGCGTCAGCCCCAGCCGCTCGCCGATCTCGGCCTGGGTCAGGTTCTCCATGTAGTAGAGCCAGGCGACCCGCAGGATGGTTTGATCAGTCACGGCGCAGCCCCCCGCAGCGGCTTCAAGGCATAATCAGACGTCGGAGCATTTGAGGCGATCTTTTGTTGGTCGTCAAATGTGGGCCATGCGGACGATCGTCATGTGGCCTTCGCCCCCGGCACGCCGTCCTCGACCACAAAGGTCGTCAGCCGGCGTACGGCGCTCTTGACGTCCTGGACGTCGTCGAGCGCCTCGAATCCTACAGTGCAATGCCGGGTGTCGAGCTCGACGGTCGCATAGCCGCGCTTGTCGCCACGCGCATAGACAAGATGTTGATTTTCCGCCAGCGCCTTGCGCACACCGGTCTCGCTCGGTTCGTCCGAACTGATGGAGGTGCCGACGAACTCGGTCGCGATGGTCGGACCATCCGGCCGCGCGAAATCATGCTTCAGATCGGCGGTAAAGAAGGCGTGACGGTCGCCGCCGATCACGATCGGATTGCGCCGGCGATGTGCGACAAGCGAATCAAGGAGACGACGCCGGGCGTTGGGATAGCCGTCCCAGCCGTCCATCCAGAAATGCGCGCCATCATCCCCTTCCCGCTTGTCCTGCGCCATCAATGTCTGCTGCGCGACGATCGTCCAGCGGCCGCGACAGTCGCGCAGGCGCGTATCGAGCCATTGTTCCTGTCGCTCGCCCAGCATCGTCCGCGCCTCGTCCGTCCGGCCTGCACAATCAGTCGCCCAAGTCGGACGCTTGCTTCCGACACAGGCCGATGCCGAGCGATATTGCCGGTCGTCGAGCAGCAGCACGTCGAGCATGTCGCCGAAGCGATAGTGCTCGTAGATCGTGGCATGCGCACCCCGTGGGCGGGCCGAGGACGGCAGTGGCATGTGCTCGTAATAGGCCTGATAGGCCGCCGCACGGATCTTCAGGAACTGGTCGGGATCGCGCACGGTGTAGGAGCGATCATTGGCATAGTCGTCCATCACCTCGTGGTCGTCCCAGACCGAAAGCCAGGGGAAGGCAGCGTGCGCCGCTTGCAGGTCAAGATCGCTCTTGTAGAGCGCGTAGCGGTTGCGGAATTCCTCGAGCGTCGTCGGGATTCCGACGCCGTGCTGGCGGACGTGGTGCGATCCCCAGGATTTCTCATAGATGTAGTCGCCGAGATGCACGACCAGGTCGAGATCGCGTGCGGCCATGTCGCGGTAAGCGGTAAAATAGCCTTGCTCGTATTGCTGGCAGGATGCGAAGGCAAAGCGGAAAGGACGCCCGGACTCGGCCGGTGCGGTTCGGGTGCGACCGACCGGGCTGAGGGCCGGACCGGCGCGGAAGCGGTACCAGTAGACGCGATCGGGCCGCAATCCCGTCACCTCGGCATGCACGGAATGCGCAAGCTCCGCGGTCGCACGCACGACGCCGCGGGAGGCGATGCGCGAGAAGGCCTCGTCCTCAGCAATCTCCCACTCGACGTCCACCGGAGCGTCCCGCATACCGCCGCCTTCGAGAGGTTGTGGCGCAAGGCGGGTCCACAGGATGACGCCATCCTGTCGCGGGCATCCGGACGCGACACCGAGCGTGAAGGGATCTGCACTGAACGAGACCGGCGCTCCCCGTACGAACCCGGCCGGCGCAGCGAAGGCGACGCTCGCCAGCGATCCCACGAGAAAGCGGCGGCGGGCAATCATGGACGCGCGGGCGCGGTTGCGAGCTTGCGGCGAATACTCACGGCGAGATCGGGCCGGTCGGTCGTGATCTGCCGCACTGGTTGGGCAAGCCAGTAGGCGATATCCTCTGGCTCATTCGTCACCCATGCGCCGAGACGCTCGGATCCGAGCACTTTAAGGGCGAGCGGCAGCGTGAGCCCCAGAAGCGATTTTTCAACCGCGACGATGCAGCCGGGAATGGCGGCAAATTGCGCCAGCGCCGACGCTATCCCACCCATCATCTCCGCCGAACGGCGGTCGAGCGAGGCGAGTACCCGCGCCTCCGGCCATAGCCGGCGCACGGTCTCGATCACGCCCGGCACGAAGCAGGTGATGACGGCACGCCGTTCCAGACCCCGGCGCCTGATGTCGTCGATCAGCCGCGCCTCCAGACCCGAATAGGGATTGCCGAGCGCATCCGTCTTGACCTCGATGTGGAGCTCAAGCGTCGTTTCGACGAACACGTCGAGCACGTCGTCCAAGGTCGGAATGCACTCATCGCCGGCGTCGCGAAGACGCGTCGCCGTCAAGCGTCTCAGACTGCGCTCGCCAACCGGTCCGCTATCGAACGTGGTGCGGTCCAGCAGCGGATCATGAATCACGACCAGCCCGCCATCTGCGCTTTGATGGACGTCGAACTCGACCGCATCGACCCCCTCCTTGCATAGGTTGCGGAAGCCCGTCAGGCTGTTCTCCGGCCAAAGATTGCGCGCGCCGCGATGCCCGGCGATGAAAACCATGATCGATCCCTACTTGCTGCTGTCGATAAGACCCTTGATGAACCAGCGCTGCAACAGCAGGACGACCAGCGCTGGCGGCAACATCGTGAGGAGCGCGCCGCTCATGGCGATGTTCCAGGCCGGCTCGCTGTCGGAGCGCGGAATCAGACCCTTCAATGCAATGACAGCCGTAGCCATGTCCTTGTCGGTCGTGAACAGCAACGGCCAGAGATACTGATTCCAGCCGAACAGGAACAGGATGATGGCGAGCGCCACCATGTTCGGCACCGACAGCGGCAGCAGGATGCTCCAGAAGAAGTGCAGCGGCGACGCTCCGTCCAGCCTCGCCGCCTCGCACAGCTCGTCCGGGACCGTCAGGAAGAACTGGCGAAACAGGAACGTCGCCGTGGCCGAGGCGATCAGCGGCAGGATCAGCCCGGGATAGGTGTTGACCATGTTCCATTCGAGCGCGATCGCGATGTCGTGACCGCTGATCCAACCCCACAGATCCGCCAAATGCAGGGTGTCGACGAGCCATTGCAGAGGCAGCGCTGCATTGGCCACGGCTTCGAAGGTCGGCACGATCCGAACCTCGATTGGCAGCATCAGCGAGACGAAGATGAGCCAGAATGCCAGCATTCGGTAGCGGAATCGAAAGTAGGTGATCGCGAAGGCCGACAGCAGCGATACCGCGATCTTTCCGGCGGTAATGCCGAGCGCCACGACGATAGAGTTGGTGAAGGTGCGGCTGAAATTGCCCTTGCTCCACGCCAACTGCAGATTGTCGAAGAACTGGCTGCCCGGGAGCCACGGCAGCGGCACCTTCTGCACCTCGGCGACCGTAAGCGAGCCCGCTACGAACGCGAAATACAGCGGAATGCAGACTGCCAGCGCCCCGGCGATCAGGATCGCGTGACAGACCACGCTAAGGACCGGTGAGCGCTCGACCATACGGCTAGACCCCGTAATTGACCTTGCGGTCGAAGTAGCGGAATTGCAGCAGCGTGCAGATCAGCACGAAGCTCATCAAAAGAACCGATTGCGCGGCTGAAGAGCCGAGGTCGAGATTGACGAAGCCATCGACGAAGACTTTGTAGACCAGGATGTTGGTTGCGCCGGCCGGACCGCCTTTGGTGACGGCATCGATGATGGCAAAGGTTTCGAAGAAGCCGTAGATGAAGTTCATCACGGTGAGAAAGAAGATGGTAGGCCCGAGCATCGGCAGCGCGATCGAGACGAAGCGTCGGATCGGACCGGCGCCGTCCACCGCGGCGGCCTCCATGAGCGAAACCGGCACCGCGAGCAGACCCACGACCAGGAAGATGTAGTCGTAGCAGATGTGCTTCCATGACGCTGCGAGTGTAACCAGGATCAGCGCGTCGGTCGGATTGAGGTTGGGATCCCAGGCAATGCCGAAACTGTGCAGCACCTGCGCGAGCGGGCCAACCGCCGGATTGAACAGGAAGGCCCACAGAATACCGGCGATCGCGGGCGCAATCGCATAGGGCAACAGAATGATCGTGCGATAGATCGAACGACCGCGCACGATCCTGTCGGTGGCAAAGGCAAGCACCAGCGCGCTCCCCAGCGTGAGTACGTTCTGCGCCACCGTGAACCAGAACGTCACCGCGATCGACTGGCGATACTCGCTACTCGCAAACAGCATCTTGAAATTGTCGAACCACACGAACTGGACGTTGGTTCCAAAGGGATCACTGAGCAGGACGGATTGCGTCAGCGCCCGCAGCGACGGGATGAAGAAGAAGAACAGGAGGATCAGCAATTGCGGCAGCAACAGCAACGTCGGCAGGCCGGGGCCATCGCCGAAATTGGCTCGCTTCAGTCCTGCCTCTTGCTCACGGCGCCGCGCCTTTACGGGTGCTCGGTATCCACCGGCCACCGCCCCCGTCCCGACCTTGGACTGGCCGCCCCCGTGCCTTTGAAGCACGGGTGCGCGCCCATCACGCCAAGGAATGGATAGTCGTAAAGTCATGGACGCTCGGTTTCCGGAGTCTTCCCGGCGTTGAGCTTCTCGAATTGGCGCAAGATCTCGTTGCCCCGCTTGACCGCGTCGTCCATCGCCTGCTGCGGCTGCTTCTGACCGGCAAAGACAGCCTCCACCTCCTGGCGCTGGGCCAGCATCGTCTGCACGAAATTGCCGAAGCGGAAGCCGCGCGAGTTCTCATTCGGCGTGCCACGCGAGAGCTGTAGCACGGCAATTTCTCTGGTCGGGTGATCCTTGTAGTAGCCACGTTCCCGCGCAAGCGCATAGGCCCGGTTCGTGGCGGGAACGTAGCCGGTTGCGCCATGCCACCACACCTGGGTTTCCGGCTGGGCGACAAAGTTCAGAAAGGCCGCGACGGCTTCGTATCGCTCCGGCGTGTGGCCCTTCAGGACCCAGATGGCGCCGCCGCCGATGGTGCTGTTGAGGGGCGGATTGACATCGCTCTCGTGCGGCAGGAAGGTCGCGCTCCAGTTGATGGTCGCGTTGCGCTCGATATTGCCATGCGATGCGGTCGAATTGACGAACGTCGAGCACCGTCCCGACGTGAACAACTGCTCTGGGCTGAAGCCCTGGCCCGCGATCTGCATCACGCCGTCGTCGAGCCACTTCTTCAAGCGCGCGACTTGCGAGACCACCTTGGTCTTGTTGTAGACGAACTCGGTCCCAAGCCCGTCAAAGCCGTTCGCGAGCGTGCCGTAAGGCTGGTTGTTGATGGCGCTGTAGTTCTCAAGCAGGCTCCAGTAGAAATCGCCGGGCAGCACCGTGCCGCATTCGCTAATGCCCTTGGACTTGATGGTGTAGAGCTGCTTCTCCAACTCCTGCCAGGTGTCGGCCGGCTTGTCGAAACCGGCCTTCTGGAAGTGATCCTTGTTGTACCAGAAGATCGGCGTCGACGAGTTGAACGGCATCGCCGACATCCGACCCTTGTAGCTCCAGAAGCTTGCCACGGGCTTGATGAAGTCAGAGAAGTCGATCTTGTAACCCTTCTGGTCCATCAAGTCCTGTACGGGTACTACGGCCCCAGAGAGCAGCATCGTCATGTAACCGCGCTCGGCGATCTGCACCATTTCCGGTGGCCGCTTGGCGCGATAGGCGGCGATCACCCCGTTGGTCACCTCGTCATAATTGCCCTTGGCGACGGCGACGACGGTGTATTTGTCCTGCGATGTGTTGAACTTCTCGACAAGCTCATTGAGCCGGTCGGCCAGGACGCCGCTCATGGCGTGCCACCATTGCACCTCGACCCGCGCCTGTACCGGACCGGCCAATGCCAACGCGCCGAACAAGGCCGCAATGAATGCGACTTTCCTACCCATGGGGCAGCCCTCCCTGGCCAGGCAGGGACGCCCGGCTTTTACATTTGTATTCCTATCATGACATATGTGTCGAGATGATGAAAGAGGGTCGCCTCGCGTCGGGCAGCTTTCGCCCGGCCTCGCGCGGGCACAGGCGAATTAGATAAAGCTCGCAAAGGCGTCCCGTTGCGCCGCCGTCAGATGCAAGCCATGTTTGGTACGCCGATCCAGAAAGTCCTGAGGCTCCCTGGCCCACTCGCTCTCGCGTAAAAACGTGGCCTCACGTTCGTAAAAGTCTCCACCGAAATGCCGACCGAGATCGGCCGAGACACGGGCCGAACCAAGCAGTTCGCGCGCCCGCGTGCCATACAGGCGCGCATAGTGGTGGATCAGCTTGCGCGGAAGGTCGGAATATTCGCCTGCCAGCTGGACGATAAAGGCATCGAAGTCACCACCGATGTCGCCGCCGGGCAGCGGCCTTCCCGCAGTCCAGCCCGGCGACATCTTCGGAAACCATGCCTCAAGTCGCTGCAACGCATGCTCCGCGAGCCGACGGTAGGTCGTGATCTTGCCACCGAAGATCGAGAGCAGCGGCGGCACGCCCTGCTCGCCGTGAACCTCGAAAACATAGTCGCGCGTCACCGCAGACGGGTTTTCGGCATTGTCGTCATAGAGCGGCCGAACACCGGAAAATGCATGGACGATCTCCTGCTCCGACGGGGGGACACGAAAGTAACGGCGCAACATGCCGAGCAGATAGGCGATCTCGGTGTCGTCGATCTCGACGTCCTCGGCGCGGCCATCATAGGAGATGTCGGTCGTGCCGATCAGTGCGAGGTCTTTCTCGTAAGGATTGACGAAGATGACGCGACGGTCCTCGTTCTGGAGCAGATAGGCCTGCGCTCCGCTCCAGAATTTCGGCACCACGATATGGCTACCCTTGACCAGCCGCACATTGTGCGACGAATTCAGCCCGACGACATCTTGCACAACGTCCTGGACCCACGGCCCCGCCGCGTTGACCAGCGCGCGCGCCCGGACGGTGTGCCTGCCGCCGTCATCACCCTGCATCTCCAGCTGCCATGCGTCACCTTCCCGGCGCGCACTTAGGGCGCGGGTGCGGGGCAGGATGATGGCGCCGTTGCGGGCGGCATCAACCAGGTTGAGGATCACGAGCCGTGCGTCATCGACCCAGCAGTCCGAATATTCAAAGCCACGCCTGAATTCGGAGCGCAGCGGCGCGCCCTCCAGCGAATGCGCCAGATCGAGACCCCTGCTCGACGGCAGCCGCTTGCGGCCACCGAGATGGTCGTAGAGAAACAAGCCGGTGCGGATCAGCCAGGCCGGCCGCTGCTCCGGCGAGTGCGGCAGCACGAAGCGCATCGGCCAGATGATGTGCGGCGCGGACGCGAGCAGCACCTCGCGCTCGATCAAGGCTTCGCGCACCAAGCGAAATTCATAATATTCGAGATAGCGCAAACCGCCGTGAACGAGCTTGCCCGAGCGCGACGAGGTGCCTTCGGCAAAGTCACCCTTCTCGCACAGCAGGACCTTCAGGCCGCGGCCCGCCGCATCGCGCGCGATGCCGGCTCCGTTGATGCCACCGCCGATTATCGCGATGTCGACCAGCCCACGATCCCTGCCCGCGTGCGGCGCAGCCTCCGTCATCACGTCCTGCTGCGCTTCTTCTCGATCCGTTGTCGCGCGGCCGCCCTTGCCGATGCGCCTGCCTTACCCGGCTTTGCCTTCGACGCCTTGGATGTAGGTTGCTGGAGGCCGTAGGTCGAGAACCCCCTCGCCGTGTCGGCGATCTCGGCTTCGCTGAGAATGTGCGGCGACCCCAATGCAAGCGACAGATAATATTGACGCGCGATGGTCTCGAGCTCGACCGCCAGCCACATCGCCTTGTCGAGGTTGGCGCCGACCGCGATCATGCCATGATTGGCCAGCAGGCAGCCGTTGCGGCCTTCGAGCGCGGCGAGCGCCAGCTCGGATAATTCCGCCGTGCCGTAGCGGGCGTAGCCGGCGCAGCGGATGTCATTGCCTCCGAACGCGGCCATCATGTAGTGGCAGGCGGGGATCGGCTTGCGCGCGATCGCAAGCACCGTGGCGTAGGTGGAATGGGTATGAACGACGCTGCCGATGTCGGGGCGGCCGCGCATGATGTCGAGATGGAAGCGCCATTCGGTCGACGGCTGCAACGGCCCATCCCAGGAGCCGTAGTCACTTTCAAGCGGCATCGAGGCGATCATCTCCGGCTTCATCGCGTCATAGGGCGTCGCCGACGGCGTGATCAGCATCCGATCCTTGTAGCGGGCGGAGATGTTGCCTGACGTCCCCTGATTGAGCCCTGAAGCGTTCATCCATCGGCACTTGGCGATGATCGCCTCGCGCAACTGTCGCTCCTCACGGGTCATGGCAAGATACCTTTCGTCTTCAGCACGGATTGAGCGGCGGCTCGCCGGCGAGATAGCGGCGAACCTCTTCGGCTGCCTGATCGGCAGCAATGGTTACGGTGCGCAACGAGGCCCCCGCAATGTGGGGCGTCAGCGTGACGTTGGGCAGCTGCAGGAGCGGCCAGTCGGCCGGCACCGGCTCCACGGCAAAGGTGTCGAGCATGGCCCCGCCGAGCCGCCCGGCGGAGAGCGCCTCGTAAAGCGCCGTGTAGTCGACCAGTGGCCCCCGCGCCGTATTGATGAGGATGGCGCCCGGCTTGACCTGCGCCAACGCCGCGCGATCGATGAAGCCGGTAGTCTCGGCGGTCACCCGCGCATGCAGGCTGATCACGTCGGCGCGCGCCAAGAGCTCGCTCAAGCCGACGTGCTCGACGCCGTCATTGCGATCCTGCGCGCTGAGCTGGACATATGGATCCGCCACCAGGATCCTGCACCCGAACGCCTTGAGCAGTTTCACCACGCGGGTGCCAATCGCGCCATAGCCGACGATGCCGACGGTCATCTCGCCGAGCTCGCGCCCGGTGCGATCGGCGCGGTAGAGATCGCCGCGCCATTCGCCGCCACGCAAGGATTCGTGCCCACTGCGGATCAGGCGCGTTTCGGCGAGAATGGCGCCGATGGTGAACTCGGCCACCGCACTGGCATTGCGGCCTGGCGTGTTGACCACGAGCACCTTGTGATCGCGCGCTGCCTGCATGTCGATGTTGACCGGGCCGCCGCGCGACACCGCAATGAATTTGAGGTTCGGCAGGCGCTGCAGCATCGATCGGGAGATCGGCGCGAGATGCGTGACCAGCAGCGCAGCGTCGCCGATGAAATCCGCGACCTCGTCGGGGTCGCCCATGAACTCCTTCAATCCGTCGAGCTTGGAGCCGGCATAGCCGTGCTCCATCGGCTCGTCCGGCCAGGGTTGCTCCAGGACGCGGATGTCGATGCCGTTGCCGCAAGCCGCCGTGATCCGTTCGGCAAAGACGCTCGGCAGCATGAAGCGGTCACCGACGATGGCAATGGTCTTAGGCATGACCGGCTCCCGCACGCACGGCCGCGAGTTGCTTCCAGACCGGCCGCGTCGCGAGCCTGGCCTCGAGATAGGCCGGAAACAGCCGCGCATAGCGCGACACCAAGGCCGCATCCGGCGTTTGCGGCGCAGCGAGATACGGCCGCACCCACACATCCGCACAGGCCGCCATGTCCGGATAGAGGCCGGTCGCCACTGCCGCGATCATGGCGGCGCCCGCAGCTCCCGCTTCGCCGCGGCTACAGACACGAACGTTGCATTCCAGCGCAGCGCCAAGGATCGCGCCGAGCGCCCGGCTTCGCGCCGCGCCACCGGTGATGCGCACGTCCCGCGGCAGCGCGCCCATCGCGGCGTAGCAATCACGGGCGGCGAAGGCGAGCCCTTCCATGACCGCGCGCATCAGATCCCAATAGCCGTGGCGTGTGCGCAAGCCCAGGAATTGCGCACAGGCTTCATGGGCGACGAATGGACCGCGCTCGCCGGCATCGGAAATGAAGGGATGGAATAGGAGCTCGCCGGGCCGCGCCTCGAGCACGTGGTCGTCGAGTCGACGGATCAGGTCGGCGCGCGAACGCGTAATGCCCTCGGCGGCGAGCAGGTCGCGCGCGAGGTCGAGGAGCCAGTCGATGTTCAGCGTCGCCGCCATGTTCGATTGCATCTGGGCATAGTGACCGGGGACCGGAAACGGCATGGTATAGCCGGTCGCCTCGGCGTTGAGGACCACCGCATCGGCGCTTGGCGCCAGCCGCATATGCATGCCGGTCGAGCCGATGATGGTGCAGCCGACATCCGGCGCCGGATCGTAGAGCCCGGCCCCCAGCGCATTGCAGATGACGTCGACATAGCCGAGCGAGACCGGAACGCCCTGCGGCAGTCCGATCTCGAGCGCTGCGCCGGCATTCAGCGGATGCGTGGTCACGACGCCGTCAACGACGTCCGGAAACAGGGCCATGCAATCGGCGATTCCGATCAGGCGCGCCGTTTCCGCATCAAAGCGGCGCTTGCGGAAATCGCCGCAGGAGAAGGTCGCCTCCGACGGATCGGTCGCACGCTCGCCGGTGAGCAGGAAATAGAGCCAGTCCTTGCAATGAAAGGCCGTGCGGGCGCGCGACAGGCTCTCGGGCGCATGCGCCTGCAACCAGGCCAGTTGCGGCCCCTGCTGGCAGGCGTTCAGCCCCGAGCCGGTCCGCCGATAGAGCGCCGCATTGCGCTCGCTGGCGCGGATGTCCCCAACGAGACTGGCCGCGCGCGAGTCGAGCCAGAGCAGCGCCGGCGCGACGGGACGCCCATCATCGTCGATCAGCCAGGTACCATCGCCCTGCCCTGTCACCGCGATGGCGGCGAGACGTGAGGCAAGCTCGGGTATCGCCGCTCCCAGACCGCGCAGTGCGGCAACAGTATCGTTCCAGGTCCGCGTCATGTCCTGCTCGACATGTCCGCCGGCCGACGTCGTGTAGCTGTTCGGAAGCGCGTATTCGCCGAGCTGCCGGCCATCGCGCGTGAACGCGACCGTCTTGATCAAGGAAGTGCCGGCATCAATGCCGATGATGACGTCGCGACCCGGCTCGGTGCTCATGATCAGGCTGCCTCCGCGTGGCGAATGCAGTTGCCGTCGGCGCCGAACACATGAAGGTGCCGCGTCTCCAGCGCGAAGGGAATAATGTCCCCGGGTCGCGCGGCGATCTTGTTCGGCGTCACCGCGATGAGGAGACGGCCCTCGCGTTCGCCTGCGACATGCGACTGGTCGCCGAGCCACTGGTTGGAGACGACGCGCACGCGTACATCCCCGTTGCCGACGGAGATCTTCTGCGGCCTGATGCCGATCCGGACGCGCGAGCTCTGTTCGAGCGCGCGGCGCGCGGCCGGGTCGAGCGTCTGCCCGTCGAGCTGGAACGCGACATCCGGGCCGATCGAGAGACGAAAGCCGCCGTCGGCGCGGGCGACTTCGGTCTCGAGCAGGTTCATCGGTGGCTCGCCGATGAAGCTCGCAACGAACAGGTTCGCGGGATGATCCTTCAACTCCCGTTCGCTTGCGAACTGCTGAAGCACACCGTCTTCCATGACCGCGATTCGGTCGGCGAGCGCGCTCGCCTCGGTCTGGTCATGGGTGACGAATATCGCCGTCATCCCGCGCTCGGCAAGCAGCCCCTTGATCCGGCCGCGCAGCACCGCGCGGAGCTGCGGCTCGAGCTGGCCCATCGGCTCGTCCAGCAGATACAGATCGGCATCGCGCACCAAGGCGCGCGCCAGCGAGACCCGTTGCTGCTGCCCTCCGGAGATCGAGCGCGGATAGCTGTCGAGAATGTCCTCGATTTCCACCAGCCGCGCAATCGCCTCGACCCGGCGGGAGACCTCGCCATGCGAGAGTTGCTGCGCCTTCAAGGCGAAGGCGATGTTTTCGCGAACCGTGAGCGGCGGGTAGAGCGAATAGCCTTCAAAGGCCATCGCCACCTTGCGCCTCGCCGGCGGCAATTCGTCGATCCGGCGCTGGCCGAGCGTGATCGTCCCCGAGGTGACGCTCTCGAAGCCCGCGATCATCCGCAGGGTCGAGGTCTTGCCGCAGCCCGACGACCCCAACAGCGCGACGATCTCCCCCTTGTCGACCTCCATATCCAGCGCGCGCACGGCGTGAACCGGCGGCTTGCCGCGGCTCTGGTAGACCTTGTCGACCTTCCTGATCTCCAGCACGCCCATCCTCACAGCGCTCCCATCATGCCGCCTGCCGCCGAGGCGACAGGTCCAAACGCAGGCCTGTCGTGCGGTCAAACAAGAGAGCCGCCTCGGGCGCGAAGCGAACGAAGACGCCATCCTCCGCACTTGCCATGGCGGAGTCCTGTGGCAGGGCGGCCAGCCATTCGGTCCCGTCGGAGAAGCGCAGTAGCAGCACGGCTTTTTCGTGCATCGGTGTGATGGCGACGATGCGCGCCGGAATGGCATTTTCGCTTGGTTGGCGGGTGATGACGAGATCATCCGGGCGCACGCCAAGCCAGCACGGACCATGATCGACGGCCGCACGGTCGGCGGTATCGAGACGAACGAACGTCCCCGCCACCTCCGCGCTGAGACCGCCCTGCCCTGCGGCCGGCTCGACCTCTGCCAGATTGATGCTGGGATCGCCGAACAGGCGCGCGACGGCAACGGATGCCGGCCTGACATAGATCTCCTCGGGACGCGCGACCTGCACCAGATGCCCGTCGACCAGGACCGCGATCCGGTCGGCGATCGCCATCGCCTCCCGATAGTCCTGGGTGACATAGAGCACCGCAGCCGAGCTCCGCCGGAGCAAGCTCGGCAGTTCGAGCCGCATCTCGTAGCGGAGTTTAGCATCGACGTTGCGCAAGGGATCATCGAGCAGCAGCACATCGGGATTGCCGATCAGCGCGCGGGCAAGCGCGGTGCGTTGCTTCTGCCCGTTCGACAATTCGCGGGGCATATGGCCAAGCACATGCTCGATCTTCAGAAGCCGGCTGATCGATTTGACCCGGCTCGCGACTTCGGCCGCGCCCGCCCTGGCACGCAAGCCGCTTGCGATATTGGCCTGCGCACTCATGTGAGGAAACAGGGCGAAGTTCTGGAACGCCATGCCGATCCCGCGGTGCTCGGGCGGCGCCCCCACGATCGATTGACCGCCGACCAGAATGTCGCCTTCGTCCGGTTCGAACATGCCGGCGATCATGCGCAAGAGCACGGTCTTGCCGCTGCCGGACGGGCCGAACACAGCGACGATCTCGCCGGGTTCGACGGCCAGCGAAACATCCTCGGCGCAGCGGACCGGGCCGAATGACTTGCCGACAGCGTTGAGCTCAAGACGCGCCATGGCCTCAGCCTTTCACCGCACCGAGCGACAAGCCTTCCACAAGATAGCGCTGCGCATAGAGCGCGAGCAGCAGGGTCGGCGTGACGGAGAGCACGATCGCCGCTGCGATCTGGCCGTACTGAATGCCGGAGGCGGTGACGAAAGCCAGCGCACCAACGGTCACTGGCTGCTTGTCGGCCGAGGCCAGGATCAGCGCGAACACGAAATTGTTCCAGCAGAAGATGAAGGAGAGCAGACCGGCCGCCGCGATGCCGGGCCCGGCGAGCGGCACCGCGATCCGTGTGAACGCCTCGCGCCAGGTATGACCGGCAAGACGATAGGCGTGCTCGATGTCCGGACTAATGTCCTCGAAATAGCCGCGCACGATCCACAGGATCAGCGGCAGCGCGATGAGCTGGTAAACCCAGACGATGCCGAAATACGTGTCGTTGAGCCCGAGCTGCTGGTAGTAGAGCGACAGTGGCAGCAACACCAGCAGTGGAGGGGCGAAGCGAAACGACAACAGCGTGAATGCGATGGTTTCGCCGAGCCGAAACTTGAACCGCGCAAAGGCGTAGGCCGCGGGCACGCCAAGCAGCAAGGCAAGGACCACGGCTGCGCTCGACAGCGCGAAACTGTTCACAAGGTTGCGCATGAACGATATTTCGAGATTGCCGGCGGCGGTCCGGAGCTGTCCTGAAATCAGCGCCTGGTAATTGGCGAGCGTCGGCTCGAAGAGGATGCGCGGCGGAATCCGCAGGATCTGCTCATTGGTCTGGAACGACATCAGGAAGATCCAGACGATCGGAAACATGAAGAAGACGAGCACAAGCGCGAGCGCGACGCCGCGGAAGATACGACCTGCGAGACTGGAATGATCCATCGCCGTCTTCCCGTCCCTCACGCGTGGCCGTGGGCGCGCGCCCGCAGCCGCAGCCAGTTCTTGATGAAGATGTTCGAGAGGATATTGGTGATCAGCCACAGGATCATCAGCAACGCCGCCGAACGTCCGACATTGGTATATTGGAAGAATTCGAGATAGGCCTGGACCTGGAACACCATCAGCCGATCGCCGGGGCCGCCTTGCGTCATCGCGTAGACGATGTCGAACTGCTGGATCGAATCCAGCAGGCGAAACAGCGAGGCGGTGATGATGTAGGGCGCAAGCATCGGCAGTGTGATGCGGAAGAAGACAAAGCTTGCCGGAACACCATCGAGCGCCGCGGCTTCGAACGGCTGGCGCGGCAACGAGCGCAAGCCCGCCAGGAGCAGGATCATGATGAAGGGCGTATAGACCCAGACATCCACCAGCACCACCGTGAACAATGCAGTCGAGGGATCGGATGCCCATTTGAAATCATGCACGCCGAACAGGCTCACGAGATAGGATAGGATGCCGAAGCTCGGGTTGGTCATGAGCTTCCACATCAGCGCGGCGATCGCGGGCGCCGTCATCAGCGGCAACAGCAGGACGATCGACACTGCGTTATGGAAGCGTGTGGGACGCCGCAGCAGCAAGGCGATGCCGAGGCCGAGCAGCAGTTCGAGCACCACTGTCAGTGCGGTATAGATGAGCGAGATGCGAAGCGTATTCCAGAAGGCGGGATCGGAGAGAAAATCGATGTAATTGTCGATCCCAATGAAGCCGCGCAGATATGGCAGGTTCAGCCGGTAGCGCTGGAGCGAATAAACTGCCGCCGTCACGAAGGGAACGAGGATGGCGATGCAGACGAGCAGAGCCGGCAGGCTCAGCACATAGGGCAGCATCCGCCCACGCAGCCTCGTGGTGCGGCGCGGTAGCACATTCGTCTGGGACAATTGGACCATGCTCATGACGATACCGGATCACGCATTGGCTTCAACACCGCCGGCCCGGATCGGATAGGCGTTCCGAACCGGCGGGTTGGCGTGGCGCGGAGGAATCGGGCACCACGCGAGGCGTCGATGGCGGCAAAGTCAGCCAAGACCTGCCTGCTTGAGCTGACGATTGATGCTGTCGGCTAGCTTGTCGAGCCCCTCGTCTACGCTGACCTCCTTCGCCACCATCTTCTGGAGCGAGGCGGCCCATTCCGTCGTCAGGTCGAAGAACAACGGCTGGGCCGTGAAGTAGATCTTGGCGCCCGGCGAAGACAGATCATGCTGCTCGAGATAGCCCGGATAGGACTTCGCGATGCGGTCACGGAATTCGCTGTCTTTCCACACCGACGCGCGCACCGGATTGACGAAATCCATCTTGCGGGCTCCGAACAGATCGTGCTCGGTCGAGGCTGCCCATTGCATGAACAGCCAGGCCGCGTCCTTCTGCTTGGAGAAGCTGGAGAGCGCGAGCGACCAGATCCAGACGTTCGGCGTCGGCGCCTTGGCGGCCGGATTTGCCGCGAATGGCGCGTAGCCGAGATGACCCCTCTCCTTGTTCTCGCCGCCGTTCATGAAGTAGCCGAGAATATCGGCGTCGAAGATCATGCCGGAGGCGCCGGCGCCAAGGTCCGTGCCGACCTGGTACCAGGTGTAGGTCGACCAGTTCTTCGGTCCCGAGGTCTGGATCATCTTGACCCATTTCTCGTGGAACTCCTTGGAGGCCTTGGTGTTCATGGCGGCCTTCAGCTTGCCGCCTTCCATCACGAAATCCTTCTGGCCGAAATTCGAGTAGGCGGACAGGAATCCGGGATGGATCGTGGCCCAGGAGCGTGAGCCGCGGACGCCGACGCCATAAGGCCCGCCTGCATCCTTGGTGATCTTGGCGGCGACATCGAGCATCTCGTCGAGATTCTTCGGCGGCTTGACACCAACCTTGTCGAAGATGTTGCGGTTGTAGGTGATATTGTTGAGCTCATAACCCCAGGGAATGCACCATTGCTTGGCCTTGCCCGAGCCGAGCTCGGAGCCGGCAACGCCGTCCCACGCCGTCGAGGAACGAAGACCGGGGAGCACGTCGTCCCAGGCAAAGGCCGGGTTAGTCTTTGCGGGGTCCTTGATATAGGCGTTGAGATCCTCGATCCAGCCGGCCGGACCGTAGGTCCAGGTCATGTAGGCACCGGTCATGAAGGCGTCGTACTGGTCCGATTTCGAGGACAGCGCCGCGGTGACCTTGTCGAAATAGACATCCTCCGGGAAGATATCGTAGGCGACGTTCATCCCCGTAAGCGACTTGAAGGCTTCGATATCGCCAATCATCGCATCGACGTAGGGGTGCTTGTTCAACAGCAGCTTGACGGTCTTGCCGCTATAGGCCTTCCAGTTGAAGTCCGCCGCCATGGCCCGCGACATCGCGGCGACGTAGGCGGAGTTGGCGGCAACGCCGGCGATGCCGAGCTTTGCGGCACCATCCAGCAGATCACGCCGGCTGATGCGCTTGGCGGCGTAGGAATCGAATAGATTCTTCTCGCGATCGTGCATGAGTAACCTCCCGTTATGAGCGTTTACTTTCCCTTCCGACCTTTATTCCTGGTCTTGGTAGTCTTGCCGGATGTTGCCTCCGGCTTTTCCGTCGCGAGGGCCTGAGCGGTTGCCTCGTCGATGATGAGACCGTGCAGGAGACGGCTGCGCAGCACCGCGCGCAGAGCCGTGACCTTGGCCAGCCCGCCGCCGATGGCGACGATGCGATGCTTCCTGAGGTCTGCCGCTTCCATCGAAGTTGCGCGCGCCGACAGGTCGATGTCGAGCACTTCGCCATCGGCGTTGAAAAAATGCCCAAGCAGGTCGGCGCAAGCGCCGGCACGCTTCAATTCGACGACCTCGTCCGGCCTGATCATGCCGCTCGAAACCAGGAAGCCTTCGGCATGGATTTGTCCGATGCCGACGAACAGGAGCGAGGCCTTGCGCGCGAGCGCGAACACGTCGGCGATGCCATATTGCTTCATCAACACGGCACGATCGGCGACCGAATTGGCGAACACCGGCACCGGCAGAAGATAAGCCTCCGCCCCGGTGCGCTCCGCCAGCCGATGAATGACGTCGAACGGATTTGCGGCGAATTTCCGCGTCAATCCGCCGAGCAAAGAGACGAATTGCACGTCCCGCGCCGGCGTCTGCGGCAACTGCTCGACGACCGCGGCGAGCGTGCGGCCGTGACCGACGCCGATGATCTTGTCCTCGCCGCGCTCCAGGACCTGCCGCAGGAAGCTCGCGCCTTCGAGCGCCAGCGCCTTCAGCGGCAGGTCGCCCTCGCCGAGATCCGGCGCGACGCGGCAGAAAGAAAGGCCGTAGCGCTCGGCCAATGTGTTCTCCAGCGCGACGCATTCGGCCACGGGCCCCTCGACGAAGACGCGGATCATGCCCTCGCGGCTCGCGCGCGCGATCAGCCGATGCGCCTTTGTGCTCTGGATGTTGAGGCGATCGGCGACCTCGGACTGGGTCAGCCCGGCGGCGAAATAGAGCCACGCCGCCCGCGTTGCGAGCGACGCCTCACCGTCAACCATCGGCAGCCTGTCGGAAGGTATCGCCACGCCGGAAAAGCCCGCTTGCAATTTTCTTCACGTCTTGCAAAAAATTGCAGAGGCGGATTGGAACGTCAATCCCCCAAACGTGCTGCGGTGCAATCGTGTTGCGCTATCAGCAATGGTTTGCCATCACGCTGTGGAGGTCGAATGGCAGGCGTGTTCCTCGGCATCGACGTCGGAACCGGCGGCGTTCGCGCCTGCGCCGTCGATGCGCGCGGCGCCAAGCTCGGAATGGAATCGGCGCCTCTTCCCCCGCCACGACAGAATGGCAACGCGATCGATCAGGATCCGGAACTCTGGTGGGACGCGACGGCTGTCGCGATCCGCAAGCTCGGCCGCACGATCGATCTCCAGACCGTCGAGCGCGTCAGCGTCGACGGCACGTCAGGCACGCTGCTGATGATCGACGCCGCGGGTCGGCCCTGCACGCCGGGGCTGATGTACAACGATGCGCGCGCGGCAGCGGAGGCCGCCCGCATTGCGGCCGTGGCCCCCGCGGACAGCGGTGCGCACGGCGCGAGCAGCGCGTTGGCGAAGCTCCTGTATCTGTTGGATCGCGCGGAAGCGGGCCAGGCGCGTTTTGCCGTGCATCAGGCCGATTGGATCGCAGGGCGGTTCGCCGGACGTCACGGCATCAGCGATGAGAACAACGTCCTGAAGCTCGGCTACGATCCCGTGACACGCACCTGGCCGGCCTGGCTAGACGAGCTCGGCGTATCCCGCGAGCTGCTGCCGAACGTCCTGGTGCCCGGAGCTCCCTTTGCGGATATCGATCCCGAAATCGCAGCCATGCTGGGCCTGTCACCGACAGTGCGCATCGCGGCCGGCACCACCGATGGTGTCGCCGCTTTCATTGCGACCCGCGCCAATACACCCGGCGATGCCGTCACTTCACTCGGAACGACGCTGGTCGTGAAGCTGCTGGCGACACGACCGATCTTCGCCGCCAATCAGGGCGTCTACTCGCACCGGCTTGGCGAGCGCTGGCTCGCAGGCGGCGCCTCCAATTCCGGCGGCGGAGCACTGCTCGCGCATTTCACCGCCGCCGATATGGACCGATTGACACCGCAATTGCAGCCGGAGACGGCGACCGGGCTCGACTACTACCCACTGCCCAAGCCCGGCGAGCGCTTTCCAATCGCCGATCCAGCGTTGCCGGCAAGGGTCGCACCGCGCCCAGCGGACGACCACCGCTTCTTCCAGGCGCTGCTCGAAGGCATCGCGGGGATCGAAGCGCTCGCCTATCGGCGCCTGGCCGAGCTCGGAGCGCCAAGGCTGCGACGCGTCATTAGCATCGGCGGCGGGGCAAAGAACGCGGCCTGGACCGAGATCAGACGCCGCGCTCTTGGCGTTCCCGTGAGCGTTGCCGAAGAGACGGAGGCAAGTTACGGCGCGGCGCTATTGGCACTGCGAGGCGGCCCGCCATGATCGCCGATCTCGTCGACATCGAAGGTCTCGGCACGATCGCTGACCGCTTCGATCACGTGCTGCTCGATCAATGGGGCACGCTGCACGAAGGCCAGGCCGTCTTTCCCCTAGCGCGCGACTGCGTTGTGCGGGTGCGCCAGGCCGGCAAGCGCGTCCTTGTGCTGTCGAACTCCGGCAAGCGCGCGAGCAGCAACGCCGCACGGCTTGCCTCGCTCGGCCTTCCAGCGGACGCCTATGACGGCATCCTGACGTCCGGTGAGGTCACCTGGCACGGTCTGAAGGCGCGTGTGCAGCAGCCCTTCATCGCGTTTGGCCGCACTTGCCTCCTGATCGCTCGCGGCGGCGATCATGCGATCGTCGATGGGCTCGACCTCAATCTCGTCGCAGACGTTGGCAAGGCCGACTTCATTCTGCTCGCAGGTCTCGACGACGCCGTCGCCGAGCCCGAGCACTGGCGCGCATGCCTGACTGAAGCCGCTGCACGCGGCTTGCCGATGCTGTGCGCCAATCCCGACCTCGCAATGTTCGGCGCCACTGGATTGATCCCCGCCCCCGGCGCATTGGCCCGCTTCTACGAGACGCTGGGCGGCCGTGTGACCTATGTCGGCAAGCCGCACGCGCCGATCTTTGCGGCAGCGCTCGAACGGTTGGGCCAACCGAATCCGGCGCGCGTGCTGATGATCGGTGACAGCCTTGAACACGATGTCGCCGGCGCCCGCCGCGCCGGCATGCTGACACTACTGCTCAGGTCCGGCGTGCACCGCGATCAGACGCCGGGTGAATTGGTACGACAACCGCCCGGAGCGGATGCGCGGATGCCGCACTGGACGATGGACCATCTGGCCTGGTGAGAGGCGCGCGATGCAACAGCAACCTGCCCTGCTCCATGAGCTTCGCCGCATGTCGGCGCGCGTCGGCCGCAACATCCTCCTGGTCCAGGGGGCCGGCGGCAACTCGTCGATCAAGCATGACGACCTGCTGTGGGTAAAGGCCTCCGGCACCTGGCTTGCGGATGCCGAGCACAAGGACATCTTCGTGCCGGTCTCGCTCGGTGCGGCACGCGCGGCGCTGTCGCAAGGCGACGAACGGGTGCCCCTCGCGCCTGGCGCCGGCACGGCCTTGCGCGCCTCGATCGAGACCTCCCTCCATGCGCTCATGCCGCATCCGGTCGTGCTGCACGTCCATTCGGTCAACACCATCGCCTGGGCGGTGCGGACCGATGCGCGCGCCGAGTTCGCCGAGCGACTGGATGGACTGGCCTGGCGCTGGCTCGATTATCATCATCCGGGACTGCCACTGGCCAAGGCCGTAGACCATGCGCTGACGCAGGACAGAGTAGATGTACTGGTCCTCGGCAATCATGGCCTGGTGGTCGGCGCCAAGACCTGTGCCGGCGCAGAGGCGCTGGTCGACGAGGTCGAGAGCCGCCTCGCGCTTGCGCCGCGCTCCGCAATTGGCGCAGATGAAGACGCGCTTCGTTCAATCTGCGGCGGCACAGGGTATCGGCTGCCAAAGGATCCGCGATCCCATAGCATCGCAATCGACTCTTACAGCCGCGCCATTGCGACCGACGGTTCGCTCTATCCGGACCATGTGGTCTTTCTCGGTCCGGGCCTGCCAGTTCTGAAACAAGGCCAGGATCTTCGCGCCGAGGCATCGCGGATGCAGGCGGACGGGATGCCGCAGCCGGTCGCGCTGCTCGTACCGGGTCTCGGTTGCATCGTTCGCAAGGACGCGAGCGACGGCGCCGAGGCGATGCTGAGCTGTCTCGCCCTGGTGACCGGCCGCCTACCTCTGACCGCGCAGGTTCGCTATCTGACGCGGGAGAATGAGTGCGCGCTGCTGAATTGGGATGCCGAGCGATATCGTCAGCAACTGACCGCAAATCGCTGACCGGCTGAAACGGAACAATTCCGTAACTTTGGTCGCGAAGCTTCGCGCGGTATCGGCCACTCTGCGGGCTCCTACCCGCGCGGGCCTCGCGGCGCGCGGCCATACTATGGAACCGCAGGCTGTGAAGTGGCTCACACCGCGCAAGACGGTTGAGGTGTATCCCTCGTGGCGGGTGGAATGGCAGACGGAGATGCGCATGAAACGTCTCATGCCCTCGCTCATCGCAGCTTTGCTTCTCGCCGGTGCCGCCAGCAGCGTGCTCAGATCGCACGTACTGCATATCGATCAGAGCAGCATGCCACCCATCAAGGAACTGCAGACCGGTCAGGCCAGCAAGCTGCCTGAGCTGGAGATGCAGGACCGCTCTGTCCTGTTTGCGAGAGAGCCGGCTCAGTAGAACGCGTCTCCGCTTTCAGGCTGTCCGCCTTACTCGGCCGCCGCGGTCGCGGGTTGAGGCTGTCCGTCGTTCGGACCCGTTCGCGCCGTCTGCTCGTCGAGCCAGAGACGGTGGTGCTCGCGGGCCCAATTGACGTCAACGTCGCCCGAGCCCATGGCCTCGAACGCACCTTCCATTCCGATGGTGCCGATATAGATGTGCGCGATCATCGCCGCGACGAACAGCACAGCCACGATGGAGTGGACGATCTGGGCCAGCTGCATGCCTTCGATCCCCGTCGTGTAGAACGGGAACATGAGGACATAGCCGCTCGCAGCGACGAGACCGCCGCCGATCACGACGATCCAGTAGATCGCCTTCTGGCCGGCGTTGAAGCGGTAGGCCGGTGGATGATCATGCCCGACGATGCCGCCGCCTCGCTTCATCCACGCGACGTCCACCTTGTTCGGAATATTGCCGCCGATCCACATCAGAAAGATCAGAACGACCCCAATGGTGAACGGGAAGCTAAGATAGTTGTGGGCGTACTTTGCCCATTGCGACCATTCGGAGAAGGCCTCGAAGCCGATCAGCGGCAATAGCAGCGGTCGCCCAAAGGTGATGTTTAGTCCGGAGATCGCCAGAATGATGAAGCAGGTGGCGGTCATCCAATGCACGAAACGCTCATAGATGTTGAAGCGCACGATGGTGCGGCCGGACCGTCCGCTTTCGAGGCGCACCATGCCGCGGGTGAGATAGAAGATCACGATCACCGCCAGCATGCCGATGATCGCGATGCCGCCGATCCAGCGCAGGGTGACATTGTGGAACTCGCGCCATTCCCGCCCCTGCGGCTGCTCGAGAACGCCGGACCTCTGATCAGGGATGCTGACGCGGCCCTGGATCCGGTTCAGCTCCTGCAAGAGCTGCTGCTCCTTGACCGAGCTTGCGGTCGGATTGACCTGCTGGGCGCCTACCGGTGCCGGAGCTGCCACGATGAGGAGGAATAAAGCACCGGCCCCGACAGCCGCCCGAACGAGTTTTGCAAACGACACCATGAGCTCCTCCTCAATGTTCGCGCGACCTTCGTCAGGATTCGATCGTCTCGCGATAGGCCGTCTTCCACCCCCAGGCACCCGAACCGTAGCCGCGCTTCATCACACGCTCCTTGTAGATCTGCGCGATGATCTCGCCGTCGCCTGCGAGCAGCGATTTTGTCGAGCACATTTCGGCACAAAGCGGCAGCTTGCCCTCGGCCAGCCGGTTCGCGCCGTATTTCTCGTATTCCTCCTTGCTGCCGTCCGCCTCCGGACCGCCGGCGCAATAGGTGCACTTGTCCATCTTGCCGCGGGAGCCGAAATTGCCGACCTTCGGATATTGCGGCGCGCCGAACGGACAGGCGTAGAAGCAATAGCCGCAGCCGATGCAGAGATCCTTGGAGTGCAGCACCACGCCGTCAGCGGTGGTGTAGAAGCAGTTCACCGGGCACACCGCAGCGCACGGCGCATCGGTGCAATGCATGCAGGCCATCGTGACCGAGCGTTCGCCCGGCTTGCCGTCATTGATGGTCACAACGCGACGCCGGTTGATGCCCCAGGGCACCTCGTGCTCGTTCTTGCAGGCGGTGACGCAAGCGTTGCACTCGATGCAGCGATCGGCGTCGCAGAGAAATTTCATACGTGCCATCGTCGTTACTCCTAAGCCGCCGCGATTTGGCAGAGAGTGACTTTGGGCTCCTGCATGCCCGTCGCGGGGTCGTATCCGTACGTGGTGATCGTGTTGGCGCTTTCGCCGAGCACGATCGGGTCGGTGCCCTTCGGGTAATTGCCGCGAAGATCCTTGCCCGCGAACCAGCCGCCGAAGTGGAATGGCATCCAGGCGACGCCCTTGCCAACGCGCTCGGTGACGAGCGCTTTCATCTTCGCCCTGGAATTGTTCTCTGCACCCGTGACCCACACCCAGCCACCGTCCTTGACACCGCGCTCGGCGGCATCGGCAGGATTGATCTCGATGAACATGTCTTGCTGCAATTCGGCAAGCCACGGGTTGGTGCGGGTCTCCTCGCCGCCGCCCTCATATTCGACCAGACGGCCGGACGACAGGATGAGCGGGAACTGTTTTGCAATTCCCTTCTCTACCGCTGCCTTCTGCACGGAGAACCCGATATTCGGCATCCGGAACTGCTTGGCGTCGGGCAGCGTCGGATACTTGGCGACGAGGTCGACGCGCGGCGTGTAGATCGGCTCGCGGTGAACAGGGATAGGATCGGGCAAGCCGAAGGCATTCATGCGCGCCTTGCCGTTGCCGTAGGGAACGCAGCCATGCGCCAGCGCCACACGCTGGATGCCTCCCGACAGGTCGAGCGCCCACGACACCGTGTCCGGATTGGCGGGATTGATCTTGTTGATCACGGCCATTTCCGCTTCGGTGAGCTCGGTGTCCCAGCCGAGCTTCTTCAGGCTTGCCAGCGTGAACTCCGGATAGCCGTCCTGAATTCCCGAACCCAACGAGTACGAGCCGTCCGCGAGCAAGCTCACCTTCCGCGTCGTGCCGTCCGGCAGCTTCTCCTCACGCTCGATGCCGAACCGCGGCCGGAACGTGCCGCCGCCGTCCATCACATTCAGATTGGTGTTGTAGAGCAGCGGCGTGCCAGGATGCTTGACCTCAGGTGATCCCCAGCATGGCCAGGGCAGACCATAATAGTCGCCGCCGACCTCGGGATCGTCCTTCGGTGCCCGCATGCTCAGCATGTCGAACTTGGCCTGGTTCTTCATGTGCGCCTTGAGGCGCTCGGGCGATTGCCCGCAATAGCCAGTCGACCAGCTGCCGCGGTTCATCTCGCGCAGCACATCCTCGGCTTCAGGAAGATTGTTTTCGACCTTGATTTTCTTGAACATCTGGTCGGCGAAGCCGAGCTTCTTCGCCATCAGATAGATGACCTCGAGATCATCCTTCGATTCAAAGATCGGCTTCACGATCTGCTCGCCCCATTGCAGCGAGCGGTTGGAGGCGACGCGCGACCCCTTGCATTCGAATTGCGTGGCGACCGGCAGAATGTAGACGCCATCCTTGCGGCCCGCCTCCACGGAGAGCGAGGCCCAGGTCGTCGGATGCGGGTCGGCAATGACGAGCAGCTCGAGGGCCTTCAGACCCTTGAGGGACTCAGGAATGCGGGTGATGCTGTTGGAGGCGTGTCCCTGCACGAACACCGCCTTCACGTTGTCTTTCTGCGCGACCTGATCCTTGGGCAAGGTCACTGCCTCGAACCAGCGGGTCAGCGGAATGCCGGGGGTTTCCATGATCTGCTTGGAGTCGAAGCGGGACTTCAGGAAGTCATAGTCGACCTCCCAAACCCGCGACCAATGCTTCCAGGCGCCTTCGGCGAGGCCGTAGTAGAACGGCAGCGTGACGATATCGAGCCCGACATCGGTCGCGCCCTGCACGTTGTCATGGCCACGGAAGATGTTGGCGCCTGCGCCGGCCTTCCCGACATTGCCGGTCATCAGGAGCGCAATGCAACTTGCGCGCACGTTGGCGGTGCCGACGGTCTTCTGGGTCTGGCCCATGGCCCAGATGAGGGTTGCCGGCTTCTCGGTGGCGAACATCTTGGCGACGCGCTTGAGCTGCTCGCCGGGAATGCCGGTGACTCGCTCGACTTCTTCCGGAGGCCATTTCTCAACCTCCTTCTTGATGTCGTCGAAACCGTAAACGCGCTGCCGGATGAACTCCTTGTCCTCCCAGCCATTCTGGAGAATGTGCCACATCATGCCGTAGAGCACCGGAATGTCGGTGCCCGGGCGCATCCGCACATATTCGGTCGCGTGGGCCGCTGTACGCGTCAGGCGCGGATCGATGACGATAAAATTGGCCTTTTGCAGCTCCTTGCCCTCGAGCAGGTGTTGCAGCGAGACCGGGTGCGCTTCGGCCGGATTGCCGCCCAAGATGACCTGTGTCTTCGCATTGCGGATATCATTGTAGCTGTTGGTCATCGCGCCGTAGCCCCAGGTATTGGCGACGCCGGTCACGGTGGTCGAATGGCAGATGCGAGCCTGATGATCGGTGTTGTTGGTCCCCCAGAACGCACCGAGCTTGCGGAACAGGTAGGCGCCTTCGTTGGTCATCTTGGCCGAGCCGAGCCAATAGACGGAATCGGGGCCCGACTTCTCACGTACAGCTTGAAGCTTGTCTCCGATCTCGTTGATCGCGGAATCCCAGGAGACGCGGGTCCACTGCCCATTTACCAGCTTCATCGGATAGCGCAGCCGCCGCTCACTGTGTACGAGTTCGCGCACCGAGGCGCCCTTGGCACAATGCGAGCCGCGATTGATCGGCGAATCCCAGCTCGGCTCCTGGCCGATCCAAACGCCGTTCAAGACTTCGGCCGTCACCGTGCAGCCAACGGCGCAATGCGTGCAGATGTTCTTGCGGATGGTCGCGCCTGCGGTGAGCGGACCAGCCATTGCTGCGTCCGCTTTGCGCACGCTGCCGACCGGCAAGCTGCCGAGCGCGGCAAGCGCACCGCCGGCAAGACCGGATTTGCGCAAGAAGCTGCGGCGGTCGAGACCGCCGGCCTGCCCCGCAAGGGACTCGACAACGGAGCCGTGGCGCGGGGAATGCTGGTGTGTTCGCTTGATCAGCACGGTCAGCCTCCCTTGGCCGGATAACGATTGACGCGATAAAACGCCTTGACGTGGTCGGATTCCTTGTAGCGCGCCTTGCGCTTCTCATCGTTGGTCTCACTGTCGGCCTGCGCCGACCCGACCAACGGTGTCGCGAGTGTCGCACCGACACCGACCGTGCCGATGCTAACCTTGCGCAGGAAGTCGCGGCGTCCCACTGTGGCCTTCTTGTCTTCACTCATCGCATCTCTCCTGGACCTGCGCGTGCCGGTCAGTTGGCGAATGTGAATGCTTCCGTCTCGATCTCGATAAAGGTGCGACCGAGCACGCCGACCGCCCGATAGAAATGGGCGTTCCCGGCGCTCTCGATGTCCGCGAACAGCCGCCCCATCCAGGGCGACACATGCTTCTTGAAGAAAGTGCACTGTGCCTCTGGCGAGGCACCGAAGTGCCCGCCGGCAAGGCCCGACATGATCTCGCAAATGATCGCGGCGTGATCCTCGGGTTCGGAATTGTTGGTCAGCCGCTCGATGCCGAGCGTCGTCAAGTCTCCTCGCAGGCGCGACAGCGGCCGTTCGTTGAGGAAGCCGGTGAGATAGTACGAGGCATAAGGCAGCAATTCGCCGCGACCGAGCCCCACGAACAGATCAAAATATTCGCGCTCGACTTTCGCTGCGACCGCGCTTGAGGCGACGTCGGCGAGCGCTGCATGCGCGCGGCCGAGTGGCGTTGCGTCGCCACTCAATGCCGCAAGCTGCTCGAGCAATCGTTTCGACGGCGGCGCGGACAGCAACGTTGCTAGTAACGCATATTCCTGCGCGCGCGCAGCATCGACGGAATCGACGAGCTCTGCTGACACGGCTTGCTCGCTGTAGAGATCGGGCCGCAAATCGTTGCGCGGAATACCGGTCGCGGTTTCGACTGCAACCACCCGTTGTGCAGGCACGCGGGTCCAATTCGAGACGGAGGGTTGGCTGATACCGATCTTGCGCGCAAGCTGGGCAATGCCGCCTGCAGCATCGATTGCGCGATCAAGCCCGTCATCCCGCACGTGGACCTCCCATCCGAGTCCCGTCTGCTTGATTATTGCTTTTGTTACAAAGCGCTAAGGAAATCGTAACCCCGGTTCCGCGGACGGTCAATAATCCGTCCATAGCCTGAGCCTATAGCCTTTAGTCGTGCTGCTCGCGCGGCAGTGCACCACCGTGATTACGGCGCCTCACGGGCTCAGCGAAATCCGCAGATCTGTCCGCGACTGTCGGTTGCACCGCAACAGAGATTGCCGGCCGTTCCCTCGCGTCCGATGTCTCGACAACGTCGGATGCGGCCGTCGCGTCGGTTTGATGCAATTCCGCCGAAGGATTCGCTGTTTCAATTGAAGTCTCGGGGAGGGATTGGACCACCTCACGCACCCCACCGACGATGCGATCGACGAGTGCGGCCAGCTGTTCCGACGAACAATCCAGCGGCCCAAAACCCGGCATTGCGGTCGGGTCATTGAAGTCCCATGCATTCTCCGCAAGCCCGACGAAGTCGCGAATGGCGGGATCGGTCGCCCAGGCGCGGCGAAGAGCCGCACGGCTCAACTCCGGTGGAATACCCTTGCTCAGGAACGCAGAGATGTCGGTCGCAGCATGGATCTCGTCGATCGACGGCAAGCTCGAGAGATCGAACTCGCTATCATCGTCCTTGCGCTCGGGCGGCAGCGTGGGCTGCGCCGCGGCAGGCTTCGCCGGCTCCGCCCGCGCATCGCGTTTGCGGCGGGACCAACGTGCAAGGAACTCCTCCTCACTCATTCCTGTCCGCCTTGATGGTCGCGGCGCGCCAGCGCCTCCGGATCAGCGCGGCCCCGCTTGCGTTTGACGAACTCCCGCTCGACATGGTGCTCGGCCACGAAGCTTTCAATCGCTTCGCGCAGCACCTCCGGCATCGGCACGGCCTCGACGAGATTGTCGGCGGCTTCGGTAAAGCCTTCGCCCTCAGCGGGGTCGGCGGTCACCGCGGTGACGGCATAGGGCCAGGGGCCCTCCGAGGGCGACAGCACGGTCCAGATGCTCGGGCTGCCCGAGGCAAGATTGTCGCGATAGCGCGCGGTCTCGGACGGATAGAGATCGACGGTGGCACTTCCGGCATAGAACAGGGTCGTGCCATCCTGCTCGCGAAGCACGGTCCAGGGTTGGGTCACGGGCTCGTCCGGCAGGACGGCAATTCCGCGCCAGATGAAGTCAACCCAGGGCGAGTCGGCCTTGCGCCGCTCGACGACGACGCCGACGGAGATGGACGCTAATGGCGATGCCGCCGGGCTCATGTCACCATCTCCAGGCGCTTCACCGGCAGGCCGGTCAGCAGATTTTGTGGCTTCATCCGGAGCTTCTGATCCTCCGTCATCGACAGGATCAGGTAGATAGGTTCGTCCCCGACATCGTCATGCGCGCGGCTTGAATCCGCAAAAGTCAGCCGGAACAGCGCGAGCACTCGGTCGGCGCTGCGCTGGTCGAGTTCCTCGCCGTGCCACAGACGGTCGCCGAGCCCAGTGGCGTCGGCATCGAGCCCGACATACCAGGTGAGCTTTGCCTCCCGCAACGCACGCAGCGGCTCTATCGTGACGTCGAGGCCAAGCAGGTGGGAGATCCATCGCGTCATCGCCTGCGCCAGCGCAGCTGGTCCACGTCCGCCGGCCGTGAGGTCAAGGGCCATGTCGAATTGGTCGCTGCGCTGCCAATAGGCCCCGGCATTCTCTTCGCTCAACACATCGAGCACCGCATCGGTGGTGGCGCCGAGCATCGACATCAGGGAGAGCACCGGGGTCGGACTCCGGCCGCCGACTATCTCCTCGTCGCCAAGCAGCAGGGCCTGCTCATGCGGCAAAATCCGTTGGACCCGGAAGAACAGCTCGGCCGCGCGCAGCACGAACGGATCGTCGCAGCCATCGAGCGCGTTGCGCAGGATGACATGTACGAGCTGGTTGACGAACAGTGGCGGCAGGCCGTTCGCGCCTGATCGCACCGATGCAAGATAGGCGGCTTCGAGCGTCGGATGCCGCAACAGGAGATCGCGGAATGCCAGCACGAATTGCCAGTTCTCCCGTGCATCGGCATCGGAAATTGCGGCAATTTCGTCGGCGCCGACCGCCTGACGCGGATCGGCGAGCAGTTCGCGGTGCAACCGGCGTTCGATCGGACATGCATCGGCCGGCGGCATCAGTTCGGGACGCGCAAAATAGGCCTTGAGGAATTCGTCGGTGACGCACAGCCCACCGCCCTCGTCGCGATCGAGCAGATGATGGCCGCAGGCGATCCAGAAATCGTTCATCTGACGGTCGGCTCCCGGCCCAGATCCGCAAGCCTGAGCTCGCCGTCAGGCTGGACGTCGTCGTCCAATTCCATGAACGAGAACGCCTTGCCGTGCCCCTGCCCTTCGCGGAGCTTTAGTCGGCGAAAGGACTCGCGCACCTCGCCATCGCTTGAAGCCCGGTGCACTGCAATAAGCGAGCTGACGGGATGGGTGCACAGCGACTGCGAGAATGCCACCTCCTCTTCCGCGGCGGTCATCGCTGTAGCCATGTCCGGCGCACCGAAACGATCGACGAGCTGCCTGGCAAGGAGATCGACCAGGCTGCGGCAATCATCCTCGGTCGCCGGAACGATCTGCGCCAGCGTCGACCAGCCCCAGGATTGCACGCCGAGGAACCCGCCGCGAAACGCCGCGCGCGCCTTGCTCTCGAGCTTCGCACTATCGCAATCCCAGAAGCGGAAAGCACCGGAGACGGCCCATTCACCCGGCTCCGCCGCCACATCGAACAGGAAGGTGTCGGAGGGATCGAGCGCGATAGTACGCAAGAGCTTCACAGCCGCGGCCCTCCGAGCGCCGGATCGAGCCAGGATGGAGCCAGAAGCGCCTGCACGAGGTCGCCACGTTCGATCTCGCCCGCCCCAATCCGGCGCGTGAGGAGATCGCCGCGATCGTCGATGCGCTGGACGGTCTTCCGTTCGCGGGGCATACGGGAAAGATATTCGCGCGCGACGCCATCAAAACCGCCCGCCTGCCAGTCATCGAATGCTAGCATCAGGTGCCGGGCAAAGCTCTCCGTGATCTGCGCCGCACCAGCCTCGCCAAAGCCTTCCTGGTCGAGCGCCGCGGCGAGCGGGTGAACACCCCGCTCGTCCTCGTTCATGGCAACCGTCCGGATCATCGCGCCGAACACCAGCCATGGCGGCGGCTCCTCCTCAATGGCCGCGAGAGGCCAACCCATGCGCCCGCCGCCGACCAGCCCTCCGTCGATCCTGACGGCATCCGGCCAGCCGATCGTGATGGGCTTGCTCGGCGGTGCGTAGGCACGCAAGGCATCGGTGAGCGCGACCATGCCGGCGTAGAACGCGCGCCGCGCCGTACGGAAGGGCTCGGCTGGCTCCAGCACCACGGCGAACTCCGCCAGATCAAAGCGCCCGACATAGACGAGCGTTCCGGCGCCGCTCTCCGGTGCAATGCGGCATGCGTGGGCAAAAGCGTCGCCACTCTCGCGCAGCCGCACCAATGTGAACGGCGGCGGCAGGAGGATCGGTTCCACCAGGGAAACGTGGCTGACTGGGATCGACGGCAGGCCGTCCTCCGCTTTCCTTTTCTTCCCGATGGATAATGTTCTATACGAGGCGAAGGGCCGGCGCGAGTCCGTCGTCGGTACCGGATTGGCGGAGGGGTTAACCTGGAGCAGCCATCCAAGACCGTCCTGCTCTGCTCGTGCGAAGACACGATGCGTCTCGACGCGGCCGCGATTCAGCGCGGATGTCCCAACTGCGAGATCAAAAGCTTTCGCCATCTCTGCGGCGCCGAGCTCGATCACTTCCGCAGCGCAGCGGCCGCTGGAGGCGCACTGACGGTCGCCTGCACGCAGCAGGCCGCGCAATTCACTGAGGAGGCCGGCGAACGGCCTGATGCGATCAGCTTCGTCAACATCCGCGAAACCGCCGGCTGGTCTCGCGACGGCGCGCGCGCCGGCGCGAAAATGGCTGCCCTGCTCGCATCCGCCTCCATCCCGGCCCCGGACTATCCGCTCGTCACCTTGTCGAGCGAGGGCGTGGTCCTGATCTACGGGCGCGATGAGGCCGCAATCGAAGCCGGCCGCCTGCTTGCCGATCACCTCGACGTCACGGTGATGCTGAAACGGCTCGACGAGATGATGCCGTCCGCTGCAACGGTCTTCCCGATCGTGAAGGGCACGATCCGCTCCGCAAAGGGACATTTCGGCGCTTTCGAACTTGCGATCGACGATTATGCGCGTCCCCGCCCCTCCTCGCGCAATCGCTTCGTAGTGGACGCGCCGCGAAGCGGGGTCACCTCGCGCTGCGATATCGTGCTCGATCTTTCCGGCGGGATGCCATTGTTTCCTGCCCACGAGCTACGCGACGGCTATCTGCGCGCAGATCCGAACGATCCCGCCGCCGTGCTCCGCGCCGTGCTGACCGCGCGAGACCTCGTCGGCAGCTTCGACAAGCCGAAATATGTCGACGTTACGCCCGCTCTTTGCGCCCATTCGCGCTCGAAGCGCACGGGCTGCCATCGCTGCCTCGATCTCTGCCCAACCGGGGCGATCACGCCCGTCGGCGATCATGTCGCAATTGATCCGAACATCTGCGCGGGATGCGGCCAATGCGCCGCTGCCTGCCCGACCGGCGCGGCATCTTATGCACTGCCGCCCGCCGATACGCAGCTTCAAAGAATTCGTGCCATGCTGCTCACTTACCATGAGGCCGGTGGCACGAATGCGGTGCTGCTCTTTCATGACAGCCCGCACGGCACGCCCCTGATCGATGCCCTGGCGCGTCATGGCGACGGCTTGCCGGCGAACGTGCTTCCCTTCGCCGTCAACGAGATCACGCAGCTCGGGCTGGAGGCGGTCGTCGGCGCCTTTGCCTATGGCGTATCGGCGGTACGGTTCCTGCTGCGCGCAAAGCCGCGCCACGATGTGACCGGACTGTCGCAGACGATCGCCATGGCTGAAGCGATCCTTGGCGGCCTCGGCTTTGAGGGCCACCGCGTCACCACCATCGAAACGGATGATCCCGACGCGCTCGGCGAGCAGTTGGCTGCTATCGGCATGCTCGCGGCCGTCGCTGCGCCCGCGACCTTCAAGACCGTCGGCAAGCGGCGCGACCTTTTGCGGTTCGGGCTCAGCGAGTTGCATCGCCTGGCGCCGAAACCGGTCGACGTGATCGCCCTGCCGCAGGGTGCGCCTGTGGGCGCAATCAGCGTCGATACCAGCGGCTGTACCCTATGCCTCTCTTGCGTCTCGGCCTGCCCGACCGGCGCGCTTCGCGACGATCCCGAGCGGCCAGTGCTGAAGTTCGTCGAGGACGCCTGCGTGCAATGCGGCCTGTGCCAGAGCACCTGTCCGGAAAAAGTCATCAGCCTCAAGCCGCAGATCGATTTCCGCGCGGCCCGTGCCTCCGCCGTGATTATCAAGGAAGAGGAGCCCGCACTCTGCGTCCGCTGCGGCACGGCCTTCGGCGTCAAGAGCACGATCGACCGCATCGCCGCCAAGCTCGAAGGCCGGCATTGGATGTATCCGGCCGGCGACAAGCGGATCGCGGCACTCCGGATGTGCGCAGACTGCCGCGTCATCGTCATGAGCGAACAGCAATTCGATCCGTTCAAGGGCGTGCCGGAACGAACGCCACCGCGAACGACAGATGACTATCTCCGCCAGCGCGATGGCAAGGACTAGACGAAGCGGATATCTTCGCAGGATCGAAAGCGGCAATTATCGCGACGTTGCGCGGCCCAAGAAGTCGGTCAACGCACGGCGGTCCTCGGCTGAGCCGATGCGCTGCTCCGGCATCTTGGTGCCGGGGGTGTAGGCATTCGGCCCGATCTCGAACAGCTTTGCGACCGTCTCCGGCGTCCAGACGATGTCCATCGTCTTCAGCGCTTCGGAGAAACGATAGCCCGGCAGCGAAGCGATCTTGCGGCCGTATAATCCCGCAAGCGTCGGGCCCGCACGCTGAACCTCCTTGTCCGACAGCGTGTGACAGGCAACACATGCCCGAAATACATCGGCGCCAGGATCGCCGGCATAGGCGGCGAGCGGATCGGCCGGCGTTCCCGAGAGGTTCGAACCAATGGGATCGCCGGTGCGCGCATTCCAGCGCCTGATCTTGCCGTCCGCACCACCCGTCATCAGTGTCTCTCGATCCGGAAGGAAGGCGACCGACCATACCGGCAAGCCGGACACGACCAGCGTTCGTAGCAGGCTGCGCGACTTGCGATCGATGATCGCCACCGTGCCGCCGATGCCGGCCGCAGCAATCAACGTGCCGTCTCCCGATATCGTCAAGGCCACCACGGGTGTGGGACCGGCCGCGACTTCGCCGCTGACCTTGCCGTCGGTGGTCAGCATCCGCAGCATGCCATCGACCGCGCCCGTGACGATTTCACCATCCGGCGCAACAGCCACCGCGTTGAGCGGCGCCGGCAACGTTACGACTTCAGGCTGGCCATCCGGCAAACGCCAGATGCGCAACGTGAGATCATAACCGACGCTGAGGAGCGACCTGCCGTCCGGCGTGAAAGCGACACCGTTGACGTTCTGCGAATGACCTTCGAGCACGCGCGACGCGCCGTCCGACAGCGACCAGAGCCGCACCGTCCGATCCCATGAACCGGATGCGATAAGCGCACCATCGGGAGAAACCGCAAGCGCGACGATTGGACCTCCATGTCCCTCGAACACCCGATCCGGCCGCTGCCGGCCCGCCGTCCATACCGCAATCCGTGCATCGGCGCCGGCCGTGATCAAGCGGCCTCCGCTCAGAAAGGCGACAGCATTGACGGCGTCAGCATGATACCGCAGCACTTGCTCTGCCGTATCCGTCTTCAAAGACCAGCGAATGGCGGCAGTATCGAAGCTTCCGGACAGGAGGCCACTCCCATCGGGGGAAATAGCGAGGGCTCGTACGGGGCCGCCATGCCCCACCATGTCGGCGTGCACGGATGATACCGCGAAAATGGCCCACAGGGCCGCGGCGCCACGCGCGCAGAAAGGTAGCCTCATTGACCCTCACCGGCCCTGATCACATTCACGCCCTCAAGATTGCCAGAAGAGCCACTGGAGATGAATATCCGAACCTATCTACTTGGCTGGTGCCCTCATGCTCTTGGACGAGCCTTCCGGCGCGGCCTGCATTCCAGGCGGACTCTGACCTTGGGGACTTTCGGCGGGCGCACCACCCGACCCCGTATTGATTGGACCCGTCCAACCTTGCGGCTGTGCTTGGCCCTTCTCCTCGGGACGGGTTTGCGCCCCAGATGAGTTGGTTTGTGCGGGTTGGGCAGAGGCACTCTCGAAGAAGCAAAGTGCTGCGAAGCACAAAATCGTTGTCAACAATCTCACGTCGGATCCTCCGATGCGCGTACTAAACGGGGTGACGCTGCATTCCGTTCCGGAGTGTGCGTCGCAACAGGCTAACCTTGCGCATCCTGCTTGAATGCCGGTGGTCCGGACACTAGTCTTTGTTTGGTCACGTCAAGGATGACGGCATGCAGGGGCGACCGCGGCCATTTCTGCAGATGCTGGCGCGACTGAGCGCTTTGCGCGCGCTTGGTGGATCGCAAGATCCCGATTCCCGAGACGCCTCGCCGTTCCTGATCCTCGTTGCCGTCGTACTTGCGCTTCTTCTTGCAATATTGGAAATCGACCTGAATCGCGCCGCACTTCAGTCTCTCGGCTTGATGGGTGATGCGTTTTCCGTCGATCCCATGTTCAAGAGCCCGTAGGCCGCCTGTGCCTTGATGCGATCAACGAGTTTGCTCGCGGCAAGCCGTGTCGTATAATTGGCTTGACGGTTCGATCGAGGGAGGCTGCGGATGAAGGCTTTTCTTCTTGGCTGCGTCGCGGCCGTGGTGATCGCGATTGCGGGGATGGAGATCTTGAATCAAGTTCAGGAGCCCGTCGCGCAAGCGTTTGCTACGACCGGGGTACGCCTCTGACCCCCAAATCTCGGGGCGCGAATAGGTCCTGGATCGCGAGCGGCTCCGATGCGACTCTGACGCAAGGGCGACGCGACCTTCTTCCGCCCCGCCTGCCAATCCCGGCGCCTCAGTTCGGCGGTTTGGATGATCTCGGCCCGAGCGTCGAAACTCCGACCTCGCGGCGCCTCTATGGGCCGCAGGTTCGTGTCAAAGATCTTGGCGGCTGTGAAGTACTTTACATCCCTTTGTCCGTGGTCGAGTCTAGAATGGCGAAGGCTTCTCACTTTGAAGGAGGCAGCCGATGTTCGCGACAATCAAATGGAACTCCCGAAATAAGGCTCGCGAATGGGTGATGATGGCTGGCACGCTTGTCGTCCAACTCAGCGCCCGCAATGCGACACGACGGAAGGCTGAAACCAAACCAAGGCAGCCACTCTGGAAAGAATTCGATGACAGCCACCGTTGGGACTCAATCGCGGAAGAATGGGTCCCCAAGCGTGATCAGTGATCGCAGATTCATGCATCCTGCTGACTGAATTCCTACGCTCTCATTGGACAAGTTCATCGATGCCCAATGGTGGGGAGTACCGATTTCAGGCGCTTCTGAAAGAATGCGAGAATCTCGTCCCGGGCTGCGAGCGTGAGCTGACCCGACTCATCGACAAGATGAACTGTGACGACGCTATGGGGCGTCTTGACGAACTGCTCGAAGAACGGTGGCTTGGGCCCGGTATTCGCGGCCGTGTCAGGCAAAACACGACCAATGAAGCGATCGCCGAGCGCGGACTGGTAGGCAGCAAACCGTTCGGCACGGCAGAATGAATCGCCCGCAAACCGGTAGGCAAGGACGGTCAGATCTTCGCGTTCCAGCCTTGAACGGACTTGCGCCAGTTCGTCAGCAGAGCTCTCGATGCCTGCGGGATTGTCCAACGGGAGCGATGGCTGGGACAAGACAGGAGCCAGCAGTGCCGGCTCCAGCATCATGTTCAGCGCGAAGTTGCCGGTAAAGCACATGCCGATAGCACCGACGCCCGGCCCGCCACTCTCGCCATGGGCCAGCCTCGCGAGCGCCCGCAACCAGTTGGATACAGGGCTCGATGATCCGCCCCCGAGCGCTCGAAATTCAGCGCTGACGCACGCGCGCCGAAAAACGCGGGCCGCAGTTTCGGCGTCGGGAACATCGCCATCCTTTCCGAAAAGCGACGGCATGTAGACGCTGAAGCCTGCGTCGCGAACCCAGCGAGCGAAACGCGCGACGTGCGGGCTAATGCCTGGCATCTCGGTCATGACGATGACAGCGGGTCCCTGGGTGCGCGTACCTTTGCGCGCCGATGCGAGCGCGCCACCGGGCTTTCGCCGGTGAGATTTGTCCAGAGGTTGCGCGTCGATAAGGCAATGGAGCTTCTGGAAACCACTCGGCTCAGCCTCGATGACATCGCCGAGAAGGTTGGGTATGCCGACCCCTCTACGCTTCGCAAGCTCTTGCATCGGGAGAAGACACCCGGCGCGCGGGCCTCGCGTGCCGCGCGCAAGCGGGACAATGGCGCTGCGCCCTCCAGGACGCGTGGAGCCCGACGACCTGACCGACCGGCGGCGCCCAAACGCAAGCGAGCGCTGGATGTGTCGTAGTGACCGCTGCTGTCACGCTCTGCGCTGAGAGCCCCCGTCAGCGCGGCTTGAGGAGTTCGCGCGCGACGATCAGCTTCTGAACCTCGGTCGCCCCTTCGTAGATGCGAAGCGCGCGGACTTCGCGATACAGGCTCTCGACGATCTCGCCCTTGCGCACGCCGCGACCGCCGAACATCTGCACCGCGCGGTCGACGACCCGTTGGGCGGTTTCGGTGGCGGCCAGTTTTGCCATTGCCGCTTCACGCGTGGTGGGAAGCTTCTGAACGTCGCGGCGCCACGCGGCGCGATAGGTCAGCAGCGCCGCGGCATCCGTTTCAGTCGCCATGTCGCCGAGTGCGGCCTGGGTCAGCTGCAGGTCCGACAGCGTCGTTCCGAACATGCGCCGTGTCTGCGCGTGCAGTCGTGCCTCCTCCAGCGCGCGTCTGGCAAAACCCAGCGCGGCTGCGGCAACGGAGGACCGGAAGATGTCGAGGGTCTGCATCGCAATCTTGAATCCGCCGCCGGACGGACCGATGCGGCGGCTGATCGGGATGCGGCAGTTGTCCAGACGCAGCGTTGCGAGCGGATGCGGCGCGATGATGTCGATGCGCTCGGCCACGCTGAAGCCGGGATCATCGGGAAACACCACGAAGGCGGAGATGCCGCGCGCGCCAGGCGCCTCCCCGGTTCGCGCGAACAGCGTGTAGACGTCGGCGATCCCGCCATTCGAGATCCAGGTCTTCTCGCCTTCCAGAACGTAGCTGTCGCCGTCCTCGCGCGCTGTGCACGTCATGGCCGCCACATCCGAGCCCGCCGCCTGCTCCGAAAGCGCGAAGGCAGCCAGCCATTCGCCGGAACGGACTTTCGGCAGCACGGCGTTTCGCAGCTCCGCCGAGCCGGCAAGCGCGATGGCGCCGGATCCGAGGCCCTGCATTGCAAAGGCGAAATCGGCGAGACCATCGGCATAGGCCAGCGTCTCGCGCGAGAGGCAGATCGAGCGGGAATCGATGCTCGCCACGTCACCGTCCGGCGCCGCAACGGCGCAGTCGAGCAGTCCCGCCGAGCCAAGCGCGCGAACGAGCTTGCGGCAGGCGCCATCGACGTCGCTGTGGTCGGCCGCCCGAAGACCACCCTGCGTGACGAAGCGGTCGAGCGCCTCGCAAATTGCGCGATGACGCGGCTCGAAGAACGGCCAATCCAGCCAGTCGCGGGAGATCGTCTTTGCCAGCGAGCTCATTTGTCGCTCCACAAGGTCGGTTGCCTGCCGGCGGCCGGCATGTTCGTGGCGTGCCTGCGATCAAATCCGCCAATGCAGCCGGCGCCCTCGAATTGCTTTAAGCATAAACTATTTCCCTCCCTGAAGACCTTGTCAAGGCGCCGGCGCACAGACGATTTCCGGTGCTTGCTTGCCTGGCGGCGCTGACAGAAAAACGGACCAAATCCGCCCCGGATCAGGGGACGCCCAGCTCTTCCGGTCCCCGCCTTGAATTTAGTTTTGGCACGAACTATTCTGTTGCGCATCGAATTGCATTCGCCTTCAACGCGCCACGAGGCTCAGGAGATCGATTTGGCACTCGCAAAGGAGTCCTCGCCGGCGTCCACCAGGAACGCGGCCGATGCGGAGACCGAGTACAGGGCTCAGACGCGGCTCTGGCTCCGGCTGCTGGCCTGCACGACCCTGATCGAGGGTGAGTTGCGGCGCCGATTTCGCGAGGAATACGATTTTACGATGCCGCGCTTCGATGTTCTCGCTCAACTCGATCGGGAGCCGAGCGGATTGGTGCTGGGAGAACTGCCCAAGCGCCTGATGGTTTCGGCCGGCAACCTGACGCCGATCGTCGATCGCCTGGTCGAAGATGGATATATCACCCGGACGCCGTCAAATCTGGACCGGCGCGTGCAGATCGTCTGCATGACGGTCGAGGGCCGAAAGACCTTCAGGCGGATGGCGAAGAGTCACGGCGCCTGGCTCGCCGAATTGCTGGCCGAATTCCCGATGGACCGTCTCGACGGCCTCGTCGGCGCGCTCGACGATGTGAAGAGCGCCGTGAGGGACGCTCTGCAGCATCGCGAGCGGACGTGAGGCTCAGCGCCGGACTCGAATGCCGGCGGCTTCGCGGTCCCAGGTATCCGTCGTCACACCGGCCTGCTGCAGCGCGCCCTTCTTGATCTTGCCGTTCTCCGTTAGCGGCATCTCGCTCACGATGCGGACATAACGCGGAATTGCGAAATAGGCGATCTGCCCCTCGCAATGCCTGACGATGTCGGCGGGCTCCAGCGACTGCCCCTGCTCCAGCAAGATCGCCGCCGCAACCTCATCCTCGCCCAGTTCGGACGGCAGCGGGTAGATCGCGCACGCGGCGACCGCCGGATGGGCAAGGATGATCTGCTCGACCTCCCAGGAGGACACGTTCTCGCCGCGCCGGCGGATCGAATCCTTCATGCGATCAACGAAGCGATAATGTCCATCCGCGTCTCGGACGACGCGATCGCCGGAATGAAACCAGAGATTTCGCCACGCTTCGACCGTCTTCTCCGGCATGCCGAAATATCCGGTGGCGAACGCAAACGGCTCCTTGGCGCGCAGGACGAGTTCGCCAGCCTGTCCGTCAGGCAGCTCTGAATCATCTTCGTCGACGATCCGGGCCTCGAAGCCTCCCGTCAGATATCCCATGGTTCCCGGACGGTCGGAGGGAATGGCGCCTGCGAACACGAAATTCGTCTCCGTCGACCCATAGCCGTCAACCAGCGGCACGCCGAACCGCTCGAGAAACGGCCGATGATTCTGCGGCGGTACGCCCCCACCCAAAGCGACGCGAACGCGATGAGCGGTGTCATCCTCTTTCCGAGGCTGGGCCAGTAGCATGGATGCCATGGCACCGAGCAGGTAACCCACGCTCGCATTGTGGGCTCGCGCGGCCGCCCAGAAGCCTGAAGCGGAGAATTTTTGCTCGAGCACATAAGTGCATCCGTTCAGCACGGCCTGATAGAATGCATTGAGCGCGTTGGTGTGGAACAACGGCAAGGTCGTGAACAGCACGTCGCCCTCGCGAATGCCGAGTGCCCGCGCCGAGCAGATGCCCCACCAGAACAGCTGAGCTTGCGGACAGCACACGCCCTTGGCCGGCCCCGTGGTGCCGGAGGTGTAGAGGATGGCAACGGTATCCCCCGACCGCACGGCACCAGCCGGCGCCATGGATGCGAGCGCGGGCAACGGCACCGCTGCGATCTGCGGCGCCTCCGCGACCTGATCGATCGTCCATACGAGCGGCGGCAGAGCGGCCTCGGTGCCAACGGTCTCGAGTGCGGCGAGAAGCCCGGCTTCGGCGACGAGGAGCGCAGGACGCGAGTTGCGGAAGATATGCGCGAGCTGCAGCCCCCGCAGCGCCGTGTTGATTGGCACCGTGATGGCCCCGAGCCAGGCGCAGCCGAGATAGACTTGAAGAAACTGCGGTCGGTTCGAGCACATCAACGCGACCCGGTCTCCCGGTTTGATGCCGGCCTCGATCAACGTCTGCGCCGATGCAGCCGCTATCGCCGCAGTCTGCGCATAGGTCCAGCGCGTCTGCCCAGCAACCAGCAGAACGCGATCGTCGTAGCGCTCCGCCTGCCGGGCGAGGATGGTCGAGAGCACGCGGTCGCAAGGTGGAAACAGCTCGACCGCACGCGCCCAGGCCGGCGCTTCCTGCTGCCGCCCGGCGTCATCCCGCATGCAATGCTCCGTCAAATCCGGCTCGACCAGGCCCGCCCGACGTCAAGGCAGGAGCTTGTACTTCCCGTCCTCGATCTGAACGAGGACGCGCGAACGTGCATCGACGCCGTGCCGATCCGCCGGCGTGAAATTGTAGATTGCCTGCGTGCCGACGACGTCCTTGGTGGTGAACAACGCTTGGCGCAGCGCGTTGCGGAATTCCGGCGAGCCCGGCTTGGCCCCTGTCGCCAACGCGCGCGTGGCTGCGTCAACGAAGACCACCCAGCCATCGAACGAGTAGGACGAGAACCCGTCGGTCGGCTGCTCGCCGTTCGCCTTCTCGTAAGCCGCCCGATAGGCCAAGGCGACCTTCTGAATAGGATTGCTCGACGGAAGCTGTTCGGCCGCGATCACCGGCCCTGTGGGGCAGATGATGCCATTGGCGGTCTTGCCGGCGAGGCGAAGGAAATCGGCGCTGATCATCCCGTTGTTGCCGTAGAGCGCCCCCTTGTATCCGCGCTCGGACAAGGCGATGGCGGGCAGCGCACCCGGCGTTCCGGTGCCGCCGAGCATGATGGCGTCGGGGCGGGCCGCAAGCGCGCGCAGCACCTGCGCGGTCACCGACGAGTCGGATCTGGCGTAGCGTTCGTTGGCAATGACCTTGATATCGGCCGCCTTGGCGCTCTGCAATAACGAGTCATACAGGAGATCGCCGAGCGCATCCGAAAACCCGATGAACGCGACTGTCTTCAAGCCGCGCGCCTTCATGTGATCAACGACGCCCTGGACCAGGAGCGGCATCGGCTGCGGGGTCTGCACGACCCAGGGGCCGCCCTCGCCAGCCGGAACCGATGCGATCGGAGAGACAGCGATCATCGGCACTTTCATCTCGATCGCGGCGGTGGCCATCGCCAGCGTCTGCGGCGCCCCCGACGTCCCCATCAGGATGTCGACCTTCTCCTGCTCGACGAGCTTGCGCGCGTTGCGCGCCGAGGCGGTGGCATCGGAGGCGTCGTCGAGCTGGATGAGACGCACCTTCTCGCCGCCGATCTCGCCGACATACGTCTCTCCCGCGGCGATCCCCTTCGCGTTCGGAATGCCGATCGAGGATACCGGCCCGCTGAGACCGGTGACGAAGCCGACAAGGATGTCGGCTCGCGCTCCCTGAGGAACGGCCAGAAGCAGCAGCGCGGAGCCGAGCAGTGATTTCATCGAGATCATGGCACCTGTCTTTCGTTTCGTGTCTATCAATGTCGGGCAAGCGCCATGCGCGCGTTTCACGTCGAGGAGACCAGCGCGATCACGCGTAGCGGACTGCCCGAACCGTTCTTGATCTTCAGCGGAGAGGCCACGATGATCGCCCCAGTGGCGGGGAGCTGATCCAGGTTGCACAGGCACTGCAAGCCATAGCGGCCCGCGCCATGGAGGAAGTGATGCGCGGGATAAGGCGGCTCGAAATGCCCAGCCTGCCCTGCATCGGTGCCGATCGTCTCGGTGCCGAATCCGATGATGCCGCGCTCCTCCACCAGCCATCTCATCACCGCCGGATTCGGGCCCGGCGTGTGAGCGCCGTCATCCCGGAGGTTGGAATAGTCGCGCCACCCCTTCTTCGACCAGTCGGTCCGCAGCAGCACCCAGTGCCGGGAAGGAATCCGTCCGTGCCGGGCCTCCCAGGCCTCGACGATCGGCACCGTGAGCACGAAGTCCGGATCCTGCGCCGCCTGCGCGGAGCAGTCGATGACGCAGGCGGGCGCGATCATGTCCTTGGCCGGCATGGTATCAACCGCATTGTTGGCGAGATCCTTGCCGGTGAACCAGTGAATCGGTGCGTCGAAATGCGTGCCGGTATGCTCGCCGAAGGTCACATTGTTCCAGTACCAGGCCGGACCACGCGCGTCATAACGTGAAATCTCCTGGATGCGCACCGGCGCCGCCTGGCCGAATTCAGGCGGCAACACGATCACCGGAAAGTCGGGACTGAGCGTGAAGCTCAGATCAATGACGCGCACCGCGTCCGAAGCGATCGCATCCGCCAGTTCCAGAAGAGCCCTGCCTTGCATCGTCGCGTCCTCCAGCTTGATCGAATTTGCTGCTCAGCGGTCGAGCTCGCGCTCGAGTGCTTTTGGATTGGCCGCAAGGCGCTGCCGGATCTCCTCGGCGACGTCTCCGACATACATCTCTTCAAGTCCGTCCCTGAGCCCGGCGACGACCGCCTGCGCGACGGCGCGCGGCGCCACCTTCGGCTGAGGCACGGTCTGAAACCACTCGGTGTCGACTGGCCCCGTGAAGACGTTCATCAACTTGATGCCGCCGGGCCGGAGTTCGGCGCGAAGACAATGCGAGAGCGACAGGCACGCGGCCTGCGAGGCCGAGTAAGCGCCGAAGGCGGGCCAGTTCGCCAACGCATGGACGGAGAGGATGTTGACCCAGGCGACGCTGTTATTGATGCCGTCCGCGCCCCGCATCCGCATGATGGGCCCGAAGGCCTGCGCGAGATTGATGAAGCCGAGATAGGCCTGGTCGATCTCGTCACGTGCAATGCTGGTGCCCTTGCGGTCCAATAGGCCACCGGGCCTCACATACTCCGTCGTATTCACGAGGATGTCGACCTTGCCGCCGATGTCGGCGGCGAGATCGCCAACTGACTTTTCATCGGCGGCGTCGAGGGTCACGAGTTCGATGCCGTCCTGCCTTCGCAACAGCTCTTCGCCGGCAAACGGCCGCCACGGCTCTGCAATGCCGACGAAAACCATCTTGGTCCCTGCGGCCTTCAACGCCAAGGCAGCTTCCCGGCCGATAGCGCTGCGGCCGTTGGTCACGAGCACGCGTCGAAACTTGGGATCGGCGGTCATTTCACGCCACTGCCTGTCGTCAGCCATGTCAGGGGTCTCCCCTTCGGGTCGGGCAAAGGCCACCGCCTGACCGCTCTTGTCGAGCTGGAACGACATGCGGACAGCGGCCCCTTCGATACAGTCGGCATGGAGGTGCGCCACGATGGTCGGCCCGCAATCCATCTTGACGAGGCCGACGCGCCAGGGCGCCCGCTCGCGGAAATAGACGTCACTCGGCACGCGCGCCGTGGTCTCGGCAAGCAGCAAGCCGCGGGCCGGCGCGTCGACGAAAGCGAGCGCGGACGACAGGCATGAGGGGCACGCCTCTCGCGCCGGATAGGTGAAGGTGCCGCAGCCCTGGCAGCGCTGCAGCATGAAGCGCCCTTCGGCGGCGGCGCGCGTGAAGCCGTGCGACGTCCTGCTGCGCGCGCGCGGCGGCGCGGTCGGCAGGCGCGTCCGCAGCAGCGGATTCTTGCGCCGTGGCGGTTCAATCGGATCGATCATCGCGAAGGCCCGGCAAAGATCGCGGCGCCGGAGGCAAGTCCGCGATCATAGTTGATCATACCGAAGCCCGAGGCCAAGCCGAGGCTTGCATCCCTGACCTGTGTCGGGCCCGCAACTCCCAGGACCTGCCGCAGCCCTTCGACGAGACCGAGATAGGCGCCGGCAGCCCCGGCCTGCCCGACCGAGAGTTGTCCGCCAGATGTGTTGTGCGGAAGGTCCCCGTCGATGGTGAGATCGTGCTGACGCACGAACTCGGCCCCCTCGCCCTTCCCGCAGAAGCCGAGATCCTCGAACTGCATCATCGAGATGACGGGATAATCGTCGTAGGTCTGGACGATATTCAGATCGTCGGGCTTGACGCCGGCCATCGCATAGAGCTCACCGACGTCCATCGCCCAGCCGCCACGAACCTGCATCGGATCATCAGCAAAGGCATTGTGCCGCTCGATCGTCGACAGCAGCCTTGCCGCCGGCAGCCGCAGCGAGGCGGCCGTATCCTCCCGCATCACGAGGAAGGCCTCGGCGCCGGCGCAAGGCATCACGCAGTCGAACAGATGAATGGGATCGGAGATGGGGCGCGCCGCCAAATATTGCTCGATCGACAATGGCGTCTTCATCAGCGCGTGCGGATTGCGCAAGGCGTTGGCGCGTTGGGCGACCGCGATCCTGCCGACGTCCTCACGCGTGACTCCGAAACTCCGCATGTAGTTGCGTGCAATGAGAGCGAAGCTCGAATTCGCGCCGCCCGCACCGTAAGGATAGACAGCGTCCTGATTGAAGCGGGAGAAATTCTCAAGCGTCAGGCGGAAGGAATCGACGTGGTTGGTGTCGCCGGCGATGCATGCCACGATATCGGCATCGCGCGCCTGAACCGCGCGCGCCGCCTTTCGCAGCGCGGCGATGGCGCTGGCGCCACCGAGCGGAATCGTATCAAGCCATCGCACGCAGAGCCCGAAATGCTGCGTCAGGCCGATCCCGCTGTCCGTGCCCATGGTGAAACTGGAGACGCACAGCCCATCGATATCGGAGACCTTGAGGCCGGACTCGGTGACGAGCGCACGCAAGGCGCGACCTATCCACCACTGCGCGCTTTCGATGGAGTAGCGCACATAGGGTATCGTGACGGGAGCTGCCATCACGATGCCGTCATAGGGTACGCGCAACGAATTCGTCACTGGCCGCCTGTCCTGTCCATCCGCCTCAGACCACCGTCAGCTTCACATCGATATTGCCGCGCGTCGCGTTCGAATAGGGACAGCGCTCGTGCGCGCCCGCAACGATGGCTTCCGCCACCGACGTCTCGACACCGGGCAGCCTGACCTTCAGCTCGACGGCGAGCGCATAACCAACCGGCACGGGGCCCATCGCGACCTTCGCCGTCACCGAAGGCTCCGCGGCCGGCACGACCTTCCTGGTGCGCGCGACGAGCTTGACCGCACCAAGAAAGCACGCGGCATAGCCGGCCGCAAAGAGCTGCTCCGGATTCGTGCCCTCGCCTCCGGCGCCGCCCAGCGATTTAGGCAATGACAGCGACACCGACAGCAATCCGTCGGAGCTCACTGCCTGACCGTCACGGCCTCCGGTGGCCGTGACTTCGGTTTCGTATAGGATCTTCTCAGGCATCATCATGTCGTCGTCTTCTCCAAACGCTGCAGCGGGCTCTAACGTCGGTTGCGCGCGAGCATCGCGCGGAAATCGTCACGAGCAAGCGCGCTGGCGCGCTTGAAGCTCGGCCCGCGACTCGGCTCGGTACCACTGAGGCGCCTGAGCTGCACCCACATCTCGGCGCTCTTCAGCGCCACCGCGGCGCAGTTGACCACCGGGGCGTGCCCAACCTTGAGACCATGCTCCCGGCCGATCAGCAGGCCCGGCAGCACGCCGGCGGGAATCACGACATCGGCGCCGCGCTCGACGAGCGGCAGCGCGCAGGCGACAAAATCCTCCATCATGCGGGCGTGCGCGGCCTGATTGCCTGCGAAGGCGTCTGCGAAATCCTCGGGCTTGCAGTCGAGGCCCGTCACGTGAACGACGCGATCGCCGAGGCCATAACGCTCGGCCTGCTCGTAGTGCCAGACCTCGAAGACGGTATCGAGCGTAACGAGGCCGAGCCGCCGACCAAGCTGCGAGGCGGCAAGCAGCGTCGCCTCGCCGGTACCGATCACGGGAATATCGAGCGTCGCGCGAAGCTCGTACAGACCGGGATCCTGGAAGTGCCCCATGACGAATGCATCGAAGCCTTGCTCCTCCGCCGCGATACCATTGTCGATCGCCTGGACGGCGCAACGCAGTTCGGCAAGTCGTCCAAACTCCCGATCCGGCGGCGAAACGCCCTCGACATGGACCGTCGTGCCTGGCGCAGCGATGTTGTTGAGATACTCGGACAGCAGCGCCATGTACGGCGCGTTCAGGCTCGCATCAACGAAGCTCTGCCAGAAGATGCGCATCGTCCTTCTCCTCGAGCGGGTATGGGAGGATCGGTCGCGGGACTGTCGATACGAATATTTCAACCATAAACTAATTGGCGCGTCAAATGTGTGCGGCGCATCGAAGATTGTGGTCCGAGGCGCCACCGCCGCCGCGCCCATTTCGGGCGAACGGGAGGCGCGAGTTTTGGCTGCCGGTGCCGGAATTGTATGCAACAGCATTTTTTTGAAGACAGCCGCCCCATGCTGTTGACGCCTCCGCGGAATATACTTTAGGCTTTAAGTAATACTTCGCCGACCGGCGCTGGGGCGGCGTAACAATAGTGTTGCAGGACACCGTTCTTGAGAGACTCGATCGTGTGGACAGTCTTCGAACCTGAACGACGCGCGACAGAGCGCGGCTGCGCTAACCTGCAGCGGCAAGCCCGGGCATGATTGCGCCGCCCGCAAGGCAAGGTCTTTTCAGTCGCGCCGACATTCGGCGCTGCAGCATCGCTTTCGATCAATTCGTTCGAAGTTCGGGCTCGGGCCCGGCAGCATCCAGTCACTCACATCCCTATCGAAGCAGGAGAAGGCAATGCGGAAGACCGTGAGCTTACTTGCACTTGTGGCTGGAATTGTCGCTGCACCAGCCGCGCAGGCCGACATCACCATCGGCTTTGTCACCTCGCTGAGCGGCAACGGCTCCTCGATCGGGATCCCCTACGGGCGCGGTATCAACGCCGCCTACGAATACAGGAAGTCGGTCAATGGCGAGACCATTCGCCTGATCCAGCTCGACGACGGCTCCGATCCGTCGGCTGCGACGCGCAACGCGCGCAAGCTGGTGGAAGAAGAGAAGGTGGACCTGCTGATCGGCACCGCAACCGCACCATCGACGATCGCGATGGCGGCAGTGGCGAGCGAATTGAAAGTGCCGATGATCGCGGTCTCGCCGATCGTCAAGCTGCCCGACACGCCGGAGCAGTGGGTGGTCTCGGTACCGCAGCCGGCGTCGCTGCTCGTCAAGATCATCGCCGATCGCATGAAGCGCGATGGCAAGAAGAATATCGGCTATATCGGCTTCTCGGATGCATGGGGCGACCTCGTCTACAACGGCGCCAAGGCGGCCGAGGCGACTGACGATCTCAAGATCCAGACCAACGAGCGCTATGCCCGCACCGACACTTCGGTCACCGCGCAGATCCTCAAGGTGATGACCGCACGGCCCGACGCCGTGCTAATTGGAGGCTCTGGCACGCAAGGTGCGCTGCCGCTGCTCAGCCTTGCCGAGCGCGGCTTCAAGGGCAACACCTACGGCACGGTGGCGCTGGTCAATCCGGACTTCGTCAACGTAGGCGGCAAGGCCGCGGACGGAATTCAAGTCTCGGCCGGGCCCGTGATCGTCGCCGAACAGCTGCCCGACGAGCACTTCGCCAAGAAGATCGCGCTGGATTTCCGCAGCGTCTACCAGAAGACCCACAACATTCCGACCACGGATGGTTTCTCGGCCTATTCCTTCGATGCCTGGCTGATCTTCGCCAATGCCGCTGAGCGGGCGCTCAAGACCGCGAAACCCGGCACGGTCGAATTCCGCGCTGCCCTGCGCGATGCGATCCTCAGCACCAAGGAGCTTCCGGGCGTGCATGCCGTCTACAACTTCAAGCCGGGCGCCGTGACTGGTGTCGACGAGCGCTCCCTCGTCGTCGTTCGCCTCACCGGCGGCGCCTGGAAGTACGCGCCGTAAAGAAGGACCAAGGGGCGGCAATCAGAAGGGGGGACAACGTCTCAATGACGAGCGATATCGCGGCCATACTCGCGATCGATGGTATCGCCACCGGCGCGGTCTATGCGCTCGTGGCGATCGGGACCGTGCTCATATTCACCGTGACGCGGGTCATCTTCGTCCCCTTCGGCGACATCGCGGCGTTCACTGCGCTGACGCTGGCCGCCCTTGATGCGAAGCGCTTTCCGGGGACGGGCGCGCTGGTCGTGGTGCTGGCCTGCCTCGCAACTCTGATCGAGATCGTTTCGTTGACGCGCTCTGGCGAGCTTCGTCTCGCTCCGCGCGCCCTGCTCTTCTATCTCGTACTCCCCTTGGCTGTGGTCGGCAGCGCCTGGCTTGCCATGCGCCTCGACCCGCCCCTCGCCATCAGGCTCGTGCTCGCACTGATGCTGATCACGCCAATCTCGCCGCTGCTCGATCGCATCGTGTTCCGCCCGATCGCGGACGGCACGGTGCTGCTGCTGCTGACGGTGTCGGTGGCCCTGCATTTTGCGCTGGTGGGGCTGGGCCTATTGTTTTTCGGCCCCGAGGGTGTCCGCACCGAGCCGCTGACCTCGCTCTCGATGGAGCTCGCCGGCGTGCTGATCTCAGGCCAGACCATGCTGATCGTCATCGCAGCGCTCGTGTTCAGCGGCCTGCTCTATCTGTTTTTCGACTTCTCGCTGGTCGGCAAATCCCTGCGCGCCACCGCCGTGAACCGGACCGGATCGCGGCTGATGGGAATACGACCGGCACGTGCCGGCACGATCGCCTATCTCCTCGGCTCTCTCATGGCCGGCGTATCGGGCATCCTGATCGCGCCCGTCAACACGGTGTTCTACGATTCCGGCTTCCTGATCGGCCTCAAGGCGTTCGTCGGCGCCATCATCGGCAGCATGACGAGCTATCCGGGCGCGGCGATCGGTGCCGTCGGCGTCGGCATCCTCGAAAGCTTCGCATCCTTCGAGAGCAGCGCACTGAAGGACGTCATCGTGTTCTCGCTGCTGATCCCGGTGCTGATCTGGCGATCCCTCGCATCGCTGCATTCCGAGGAGGAGATCGAGGAATGACGCGCCTTCACGTTCAGATCGCCGCTGGCGCCGCCGTCCTGTGCCTCGCTGCGGCTCCCTTCGTCCTCGGCCCGTTCAGCATCACGCTGATGAACTACATCGGCATCTATTCGCTGGTCGCCATCGGGCTCGCGCTCCTCACCGGCGTCGGCGGCATTGTGTCGTTCGGACAAGCGGCCTTCGTCGGGGTCGCGGCCTATGCCACCGCCTGGGTCTCGGCATTGAATGGCCATTCGCCCTGGCTCGGCCTGCTGTTCGGCGTGGCCCTGACCTGCGGCGTTGCGACCATTCTCGGCCTCGTCACGCTGCGGCTCCAGGGCCACTTCCTCTCGCTCAGCACCATGGCCTGGGGTCTGGCGATCGGCTTCCTGTTCGGCAATGTCGAGGGACTCGGCCGATTCAACGGCATCTCGTCGATCCCGCCGATCAGCTTCGGATCGTTCGCCCTCGTCTCCAGCGCGCAGATCTATTTCCTGATCTGGGGCATCGTGACCGCCATCCTCTTGCTCGGCTACAACCTGCTGGACTCCCGGCTCGGCCGCGCCATGCGCGCGCTGCGCGGCGGCAACATGCTGGTCGAAAGCCTCGGCATCAACGCGTTCCGGATCAAGCTCGTGACTTTCGTGATCGCGGCCTTCCTGGCCTCGCTGTCGGGATGGCTGTATGCCCATATGAGCCGTTTCATCAGCCCCGGCCCGTTCGATGCCGGCATGGGCATCGAATATCTGATGATGTCGATGGTCGGAGGCGCCGGCAGCCTTCTCGGCGGCGTCGTCGGCGCCGCCATCGTGACGCTGCTGAAGAACAGCGTACAGGACTATCTGCCCTTGATCGCCAAGGGCGCCTCCGGACAGCTCGAGATCGTCGCCTTCTCGGCGCTGTTCATCCTGTTCCTGCAATGGGCGCGACAGGGCATCGTGCCGTTCATCGCGCGCTACCTGCCGAAACTGCAGCACGAGCGGCCGCAACCGGCATCGCCCCTGCCCCGCCGTTCGCAACCGAAGCCCGGTGAGCTGCTCTTGAAGGTGGACGGCGCCGAGCGCCGGTTCGGCGGCCTGGTCGCCGTCAACAATGTCAGCTTCGAAGTGCGGTCGGGTGAAATCCTCGCCGTGATCGGTCCGAACGGAGCCGGCAAGAGCACGATGTTCAATTGCCTGACCGGCGCGCTGCGGGTCAACAAGGGCGAGATCGTCTTTGCCGGACGCCCGATCACACGTGACGAGCAGTCGCGTATCGCCAAGGCCGGAATCGCGCGCACGTTCCAGCACGTCAAGCTGCGCCCGCGCATGAGCCTTTTGGAGAACGTGATGCTCGGTACCTATGGCCGCACCAGTGCAGGTCTGTTCGCCGGCGCCTTCCGGCTCAACCGGCGCGAGGAAGCGAGCGCGCGTCATGAGGCGCTGATGCAGCTCGAACGCGTCGGTCTCGGCGAGAAGCCGTTCGAGCTCGCCGGCAACCTGCCGCTCGGGAATCAGCGCATCCTGGAGATCGCGCGCGCGCTTGCCGCAGACCCGACCCTCTTGGTGCTGGACGAGCCCGCCGCGGGCCTGCGCCGCCAGGAGAAGCTCAGGCTGGCCGAGCTGCTGCGCTCGCTCCGGGCCGACCACCTGACCATCCTGATCGTCGAGCACGACATGGAGTTCGTGATGTCGCTGGTCGACCGCATCGTCGTGCTGGATTTCGGCTCGAAGCTCTGCGAGGGCGCGCCGGCTGCTATCCGCAGCGACGCTAGGGTGCAAGAGGCATATCTCGGAGGCGTCGCGTGAGCTCGATGTTTTCCCTGTCGGACGTCACGGTCTGCTATGACAATGTCGAAGCGGTCCGCAACGTCTCGCTGTCGGTCGAGGAAGGGCAAATCGTCACCGTCATCGGCCCGAACGGCGCCGGCAAGACCACGCTGCTGATGGCCGCAATCGGACTGCTCTCCTCGAGGGGACGCATGGTCTTTCAGGGCAGCGACATCGGCAGGATGTCGGTCGAGGATCGCGTCGAACGCAGATTGTGCCTGGTGCCGGAGAAGCGCGAGCTGTTCTCCGACATGTCGGTTGCCGACAATCTCCTGCTGGGCTCCTACAGCCTGCGCGACCGCACCAGTGTCCAGAAGACGCTCGATGAGGTTTATGACCGCTTCCCCCGGTTGAAGGAGCGGCAGCGCCAGGCCGCCGGCACGCTCTCCGGCGGCGAGCGCCAGATGCTCGCACTCGGACGCGCGCTGATGGCGAGGCCCAAGCTGCTCATGCTGGACGAGCCGAGCCTCGGCCTTGCGCCCCTGATCGTGCGCGAGATCTTCCGCACCATCGCATCGCTCCGCGATCTCGGCGTGTCGATCCTGCTGGTCGAGCAGAACGCCCGCGCCGCACTGGAGACGGCCGATTACGGCTACGTTCTGGAGACCGGCGAGATCGTGCAGTCAGGACCCGCCAAGGATCTCATCCACGATCCCCGGCTGATCACGGCCTATCTCGGCGGACATTAGCGGCGGCCGCGATCAGGCGCGGCGGAGCTCTTGGGGGGGCCGCACAACAAAAAGTCAAAAAACAACCCCATGCACAGTAGCCGGTGATCACGATATCAATGCTTAGCAAACTGACGCAGCAGCTTCTGATTTTTCGAATAAAAAGTTGACGCGTCGGGCAAAACAGTGGCATAGTGTCATCATCGCAGGGCCTTGCGACAGTCTTTCAACCGGCGCCCTGGAACACTCTCGGATCTCTCCGCAATCGTTAAGCGGATATGCCGCAGAAATGTCCAAGCCGATGCGACTGCGTCGAAGCAGACGTATCTTTCGGTGAAGGCGAGGTCGGCTTTAGACCGGTAGCAGAGCTATCGAATGCGGCTGGTCGAGGGCCGCTTTTGCCCCTTAGCGGAAACTACAAAGACGACTAGATAATTCGCGACTGTGGCTCCTCCATTGAGAATGAGCATGTGTGCCTCCACGCGGAGCCTCGCCCGCTTCGACCGCCGCTTGTTACCCACAACAGAAGTCGCGGCCGCGCACGACGGCAAGCAGATTGTTGTCGCCGAAGATGAGAAGACCGAGGAATGATAACGCGTTGCTATTGGCTGATCACAGACGCTGCTGGGCGTGGTGTCGTGATCGGGTCGGCATGCCGGTGGACAAGTTTCCAAACGTCGTGCTCCAAGCGAAAGAGGCTGGTCACACGCAAAGCCAGTGTGGCCGTTTGATCGCTCCCGCCAACCTTGGCATGCCCTCGCTCCACTTCGACGACACAGGCAAGCCCATCGGACACATATTTCGCTACAAGTTCCACGCCGGTGACGTCGCCATCGCGATAGTGCGAGGCGGCACGGGCAATCGTTTCTTCGACCTTTTTACGGCCGCGTGCATAGGGCCCAAAAGGGTTGCCCAAAGTGACGTCATCAATTTCTGAAAAAAGAGCCTTCGCCGGGCCCGGATCACCCCGGAATACCGCTGCCACGGCTCGATGACTTCGCTCGACTGCGCGATCAAGATCTTCCGCTGCCATGTGGACCTCCGATGATGAGGTTCTTCCCTCGCGTTGCCCGCGATGAGCTTGCGCATTGGATTGCTGCAAACTCGGAAAGTTGGAGGGCATTTTATTCCTCGGTCGGGCAGAGCACAATCTGCGGCCGCAACTCCCCCACCGCCGCTATTGGCC
>Ga0209389_1000106_pt1 | contig 74313 bp, 72 predicted proteins | sample CowpearedBW_FD_187526 | JGI IMG/M metagenome (GOLD analysis project Ga0209389, IMG submission 187526) | Root nodule microbial communities of legume samples collected from California, USA - Cow pea red BW (SPAdes) (version 2) | ecosystem: Host-associated > Plants > Roots > Nodule | place: USA... | reverse complement strand
CCAAACAGAGCGGCTCCATCTTCGCCCACTGAGCGTCCGTCAAAACGAATCGGTGCATCCAAAACTCCTTTCGGAGCTTGAATCACGGACATTCCAATCTGTGAATCCTGAATCTCAACAGGCCCTAGAGTACTTAGCGGCTGATCGTTTTGTTCACTAAGCGGCGATCTCAGCAAATATGCGCCAAGTCGTCTGTCCAATGGCTGGAACATCAGGGTCGCGCCAAGCTGGCGATAGCTCCGAATACATCCACCTGGCCGCCACCGCCACACTAGATCTGTTCGCGAATCCCGAGATCACAATGGAGAGTGTGCGCGGCTTTTGCACCAGACAATATGGCTGCGCGATTATCGGCCATCGGATCCGCCCTTTCCGCGAGCGCGGGATTTCAGGAACTCGGCAAAACGCGCCAGCTCTTGGCGATCCCGCCGGGAGAGCGTCGCCGCAGCTCTTGCGACGTGCGCAACCTCCTTGGGAAGGACCAATCCAATTCCGGTATCTTCTCCCGTGAACCAGGTCAGTGGACGCAGATACAATTTAGCCAGTCGCGAGAGTTCGATAGCACCGACTTTGCGCGTACCAGCCTCGACATTGGAAAGAGCACTCCGCGGAATGCCGAGCGACTTGGCCACGTCCTCCTGCTTAAGACCCCAGGTACTCGCGCCTGCTTAAGGCGTTCGCCAGGTCCTATGCGATCAGCTTCGGTCGAAGGCTATGAAAATCCGATTCGATCTTCCTTCATGAGGTTCTCTTCCCTTGTCAGTTGATTCCATGCGGCGCTTGCTTCAGCCTGGAGGTCACTACACAGGCCTCGGCCGGAGAAAACGTGGCCCAGGAATCCCCTGCTTTGACGACCGCGCTATTTCGGCGAAATCCCTCGTGGGGTGAGCATGGATCAATGACGCAGCCGCCCATGCCGCAAAAAAAGCCGCTGCCGGATTTTCCGACAGCGGATCAAGTCTTGGGAGAAAGCAGACGAACCGGTCTGCCAGCGGAGCTCAGCACCGAAACGAAACCCTGATGATCGCCCCGGTTGATAGCGCCGACTTCTTTCCGCTCGCATTTGAAGAACGGCTCGACTCTGCGGATTGGAACGTCATCAAGGGTTTGGAGCTTGGGGGCACGCCTTACTTCTCATCGTCATCGTTGCAAATGATCTCGCCTGGGTCACTGGGGCACGAGGCCAGTATCTGGGTAACCTTGGGTAAATAGACAGAGCGACCTCGAGAAGCGACACGACGACATTTCGCGCGGATGGCCAGCCACCTCGGCAAGAAGGACGACAGAGGTGACAGCTGTAACGGAGCCGGCAACCAGGGCGGCCAGCATCGGAACGATCTGCCGTTTGCAATTACAATGATACTGAAATGATGCGCGAGCCGCGGGCCCTGTTGGATTGCTGCGACAACGAGCAATGTCCGGAGATGAACCGCTTCGCCAGTAGCACCTGTATAGCGGCGGTTTACGTCCTGAGCCGAAGAGGATGTAGCTCGAAAGGGAATCTGTCCAGGGGAGCCGCTCAGATCACTTCTGAATGTGGCGGAAAAGATCCCGTCTACTTGATGAAGGCAAGTCGTGACCGATCGAGCGTGACTGTCACGGCCAGAATGACGATAAGTCCCGTGACCATGATCTGGATGTAAGTATGTACCCCTGCGATGTTCAGTCCATTTTGCAGGACGGCAATCACCAACACCCCAATCAGCGTTCGATGTACGCCTCCTGAACCGCCTGAAAGAGCGGTTCCCCCCATGACAACCGCCGCGATCGCCTGAAGCAAGAGATCATCTCCCATTCGGGCGGTCCCGGTCGAGGTTCGCGCGACAAGCAGCAAGCCTGCAATTCCGCAGAGAGTTCCGGATGCAATGAAGGCGATCGCCTTTGTGCGAAGAACATCTATGCCCGAAAGCCGAGCCGTCACTCCTCCCCCACCGATTGCAAACAGAGATCGCCCGAAATGGCTTCTCGCACCGATAAAAGAGGCGAACGCAAAAATCAGGAGCGCCAAAATTCCCGAGTTTGGAATGCGTCCGATCATTGCACCGGATGCGACCCATGTGAGATCCGGACTGCGAAAAAACACGTTTACCCCGCCACTGATCCAAGTGGAAATTCCGCCAATGATGGTCATGGTGCTGAGCGTGGCGACAAAGGAGGGAATCCGCAGGCGCAGCACCAAAAGTGCATTGAGAACGCCACAAAGCGCCCCCATTGCGGAAGCAGCAAATACAATGGCAGCGGCGCTGAAACCAAAATCCCGGATCAGAACTGCGGAGGAGATTGCCACAAACGTCACGATCGCACCGACCGAAAGGTCGATGGCCCCCATCAGAATGACAAAGGTGATGCCGGTGGCCACGATGAGCAGGATGGACGACTGTCTCATCAGATTGAAAACGTTTATCCAGCTCAGAAAGCGGGGATTGATGGCAGTGAAAACAACCACCATCGTCAGCACTAGAAGCGTGGGGCCACTTGAATTGATGATTGCGCGGTGACGCCGAACAAACTGCCTCGTGATGTCCACGCTGGCCTCTAGCCGCAATCTTGATCTGCGCGCCTTTGTCTCAGACCATGTGCCTGACAAGTTCCTGCTCCGTCGGTTTATCATTGGCAGGCGCGTTCCGCTCGAACTGGATCTCGCCATCGCGCATCACCAGAATCCGGTTCGCTAGACCGATGAGCTCGAGCAGATCGTCCGATATCAGAAGGATGGCTGCTCCATGATCTGTCAGATCCCTCAGAACGCCGTAAATCTCCTCTTTTGCACCGACATCAACACCGCGGGTGGGATTGTCGAGCACCAGGACTTGTACCCCTCGTGCCAGCCATTTTGCCAGCACGACCTTCTGCTGGTTTCCCCCGGAGAGGAATTGGCAGAGTTGCGTCGGCCCACTGCATCGGATCCGTAAGGCATTGACGTGCTTCTCGGCTAAAGAGCGTTCTCGCGCCGCTGATATGATTCCAGTCAGCCGGGAGACGAGGGGGAGCGAGGCCAGGGAAATGTTCGCTTCAACCGACATGTAAGGTACAATGCCTTCGGTCTTTCGCTCCTTAGGCACGAAGCCTACGCCATTTGCGATCGCGACTTTACCACGAGCCCGGACAGGCAGGACCTTTCCGTTCACCTCGACGGTGCCAGCTGCTGGAAACGGCTCAAATCCAACAACTGCCCTTCCCACAGCCTCTTTGCCGCATCCAACCAGTCCGCCAAGCCCGACGATCTCGCCTTTTCGAACGTCGAAGCTGACGTTCTTGACGTTGTCGCCGCCCAGTCCCTTAGCCGAAAGCACAATAGGCGCTTCAGCGACGTCCAGCTGGCGTCTTTCCTTGAAGTACTCTTCGTCCCGGACGCGTCCTACCATGGCCATGTGCAGGCTCTGCTCGGAAATCCGTTCACCGGCAAACTCACCCACGTTTCGACCATCTTTGAAGACATAAATGCGATCACACAGCTCTATGTATTCGGAAAGTCTGTGAGTGATGAGGATGAAGGATGCACGTGCGCGGAATCGACGGATCGAGTCAAAGAGAAGCGTCACTTCGCGCTCGCCTATGGCGGCGGTCGGCTCGTCAAGCAGGATGATCGGGTGATCGATGTGGAAGTACTCAGCCAATGCAAACGCTTTGGCAATCTCGATCATCTGTCTGTCGTGAAAGGCATAGTCACTTGTCCGCCGACGTGGGTCGATGTGCGCAAGCCCAAGATCCTTCATATGCCTTTCGGTGCAGGCAATCATCGCACTCCGATCAACGATGGCCAGCCGGTTGGTAAAGTTTGATTCGAGAGACAGAAAGACATTTTCGTAAACAGCAAGGCTAGGGATAAGCGCCTGCTCCTGGAACACCATCGAAATTCCGGCCTCGACAGCCTGGGTGTACCGGAGTGGTTTGAAGGGTTTACCGAATAGCTCCATCTCTCCAGCATTCGGAGGATGGATGCCGGCGATCATTTTAAGGGTTGTTGATTTTCCTGCTCCATTTTCACCGGCGATGCCGACAATCTCGTTAGCGAATATCTCCAGATTCACGCCCTCAACGACTGAATTGCCGCTGAAGCTTTTGGAGCCACCTCGCATGCGGAAGATCGGTTCCCGCGCGGCCGTCATCTGACGTCCTCCGCGCTCACACGTTTGGTGTTGAGGAGAACAGCAAGCAGGATGACGATACCCTGGATTATCGCCTGCAGATGCGGCGCAACCGCGAGGGTGTTCAGGCCATTCGACAGGGTCGTCGTGAAAAGCACCCCAAGGATCGTCAGGCGCACGTTGCCGAATCCTCCGGTGATGGCAGTACCGCCAACGACCACCGCCGTGACAGTATCCAGAGTCATAAAGCCGCCCATTGTCGCTGTGGCGGACCCAAGCCGCGCAGCCAACAGCGCCCCGGCTAGCCCTGCCAGACCCCCGGACAATGCGAAAGCCTGTATCTTGATCGTATTGACCTTCACGCCGACGAGGGCGGCCGTTTGCTCATCACTGCCGAGCGCTAACGTCATGCGACCAAAGCGAGTGCGCGCCCCAACCAGAACCGCAGCCAGATAGACGACGAGGGAGATCAGCACTCCATTGGGCATGACATGGAGCCATGCACCTTGTGAGATCTCAATCACGGCGGCATCGGACACCGTCAGCGAGCGACCATCGGAGATGAAGAGGACCGCACCGGAGAGCGTCGTTGCCGTTGCGAGCGTTACCAGGATAGAGGGGATTCTGAGATAAACGTAGGCAAGTCCGTTGATCATACCACAGGACAGACCGACCAAACAGCCGATCGGAATCGACCAAACACCGAAGTCAGGGGCCATCCGCGCGACCAGCATGCCGCAGAAACTCGCAACAGCTCCCACCGAAAGATCAATCGAGCCCATCAAGATCACAAAGGTCGCGCCAACTGATGCGACCAGGAGGACAGAACTGGATAGTTCAATCGCCCTCAAATTGCTCAAGGTCAAGAATGATGGGGCGGCAAGGCCGATAGCGGCGCATGCGACAGCAAACACCGAAATTGTTATGATGCGCCGCGGTAGCTCGCTATCTCCACGCCTTTCCTGCCATGCTTGCAACATTATGAGACCCGATTGAGCATCTTCCGTGAGGAGATGCCTCCCTCGGAGAGGGAGGCATCCTGGCACATTCTATTCGGGGATATGCTGCTTGTAGTGATCCTTATACTCGGCAGTCAGTTGCGCCACACACCCAGCGTCGAAAGCCTCCTGATAGGCCTTCGGAAGGTTGTAGCCCGCCGGAATACGGCTTGCCCAGTACTTCTTTACGTCGATAGGCCAGACATAATTTTGAGGATCCCAATCGTTGGGATGGAGTGCGCGCGACATCTTCTTCCAGTCAAAGGGCAGCTTTTCGCCTGCAAGAAATTCCTGGTATTTATCGACGTTCGCTGCCGTGATCAGCGTTGCTCCAGTGTACATCATGCGTTCACACGGGCTCGGCTTGAACCCTTTTGATGCATCGTAGGCCCTTACAAGCGCAAAACCGGCTTGCCATTGTGGCGTAAAGCCCATCGTAGCCAGAATTCGCCCCTCCTTCACCAGCTTGAGTGTTTCGCGGTTGCCGTCAAGCCCTGTGATCGGGATGTGCATGCCGGCGTCCTCGGCAGCCTGCATGGCTCCCAGGGCAATCGAGTCATTTTGAGCGAAGACCGCGTCAATTTTGGAATGCGCCACCAGCATGTCTTCCATGACCTTGCGAGAGTCGACTTGATTCCATTTGCCGGGCTGGCGGGCGACGACCTTGATGTTTGGATATTCCGCTAGAGCTTTTTCGAAGCCAGCCGTTCTGGCGATGTCGGCGTCGACCCCCGGGAAGCCCGTAATATGAACGACGTTGCCTTTTCCGCCGATCTTATCAAAGAGCAATTTTGCGATTCTATAGCTGTTGTCGACATCGTCCGGCGTGAAGAAGGTCGCGAACGCATAGTTGTCGGGCCCGGCATCCAAAGGATGGAAGCCCGGCAGAGATTCCCAGACTGCAACGTGCACTGCCCCAGCCTTTTTGGCCATCTCGACGATCGGCTTGATGTTTGCCGCGACAAGATTCTCGCCGAACGTAATTTTGACACCTGCTGCGATCTGCGCCTCGTAGATTTCGATTTGCTTGGCGGCATCCCCCTTTCCTGAAAGGATACGGTAGTTCAGGCCGAGCGCTTTTGCCGCCTGCTCGGCTCCCTGCGACCAATTGTTAAAGTACTCATTTTCCAGTGTTGAGACTTCAGACAAGACATCCTCTGCCCTAGGGGCCGTATAAGAGGCCAAAAGGACGGCGGTTGCGAAAAAGTAAGTAGACACGTTGCGCATTAGTTTCCCTCCTCTGCTACTTCAACAAGGACCGACTCAAGATTTCCAAAATCAGTTCGCGAGATGTCGTGTCGGCGGATGCAGCGAACGGCACGGCCAGATTAACCATTATCGCGCTCACGCGCGCGTGCGTCATCGAACCTCACATCAAATGTGGTGTTTGCAATGGTGGGACGGCTTCGGCGTCACTCGCCCCGCCGCTCCTACATCTTCTTCCAGTCGCCGCTCTGCTCAAAGGCGTGCGCCGCCCGATAGATGGTCGCCTCCTCGAAGTGACGACCCACGAGCATCACCCCAACTGGCAGGCCATCCACCATTCCGCAAGGCATCGACATCGCGGGATGGTGCGTGAAGTTGAATGGAGCGGTATTGGTGAACATCTCAGTCGCGCGTGCGATGTAGTCCTCTCGGCTGACATCCTGCGGAGGAAGCTGGGTCGCCTTCATGGGTGTCGTGGGCATCAAAAGGAGATCGTAGTTCTTAAGTGTGTTGTCGTATGCCGCCCTCAGGCGCCGAGAGACATTGACCGCCTTCCCATAAAACCGTGGCCCATAATTGTTGTTGATGTACGTGCCGAGCAACAGGAACAGCTTCGCCTGCTCGGAGAGGGAATTGGCTTTGCGGCGCCAGCCGCGATGAAAGTCCATGAGCGAAAGCGAAAAGAGATCTGATCGGCTTGTACCATAGCCGTCGCCGAACATCATGGTCTGGGTCGCCCCTTCGGTACCGATCGGCGTCCAGATTGCGGCTCCCTGAAGGTGCAACGGCACTGAGACCGTCTCTACCGAAGCGCCGAGATCCTTAAAGCGCTTGGCCGCTTCACGGACGCATCTGTTGACCGCTGCTTCCGCTCCGGGCTGCTCAAAACCCTCCTTGAGAACGCCGATCTTCAATCCAGTGATACTTTGGCCTAGCGCTTTGGTGTAGTCTTCGACCTTCGGCGCCTTGATGCGCGGATCGTAACCGTCGTCTCCGGCGATCACTTCGAGCAACAAAGCGTTGTCGAAGACTGTTGCAGTCATGGGACCAGTATGGTCCAGGGTCATTTCGTTCGGCATGATGCCGGTGTAGGGAACAAGGCCCCAGGTCGGCTTCATGCCGTAGATGCCGCAAAAGGACGAAGGCATGCGTATTGACCCACCCTGGTCGCCGCCGATCGCCATATCGACTTCGCCAAGGGCAACGACAACGCCCGAGCCTGAAGACGAGCCGCCCGCCGAATAGCCCATCTTGTGAGGATTGTGCACGGGTCCGAGCGCACCGGTATGGCTGCCGCCGGATGTGCAAAAGCATTCGCAATGCACCTTGCCTGCAATTTCGGCGCCTGCGTCGAGCATGCGAGTGACAATGGTCGCATCGATATCTGGGACAAATCCTTCGAGCGTCGCCGAGCCGTTCATCATGGGCACCCCGGCCAGCATGACGTTGTCTTTGAGCGCAACAGTCTTTCCCTTTAGCTTGCCGCTCGGCGCCCCAAGGACGCTCGTCTTTCGATACCAAGCGTTAAACGGGTTCTCCTCGGCCTTCGGCTGATAGCCCGGCGAACGAGGATACTTGACCGCGGGCAGTTCGTCGGGAACGGCATCGATGTAGTTGTATGCTTCAAGGGCCCCGTTGATAAGGCCGCGAAAGGAGGCAAGGTCTTCATCGGAAAGTGAAAGACCGCATTGCCCTGCGACATCTCGCAACTGTGCTGGTGTGGGCGGGACGATTGACACGGGGTTTCCTCCTAGAGGGCTATTACGTATGCGTGAGGCCGCTCTGCGGTGGCGCGTCACTAACATGTCAAGAAAATATGCCTGGCGCTGCCGAGTCACCGCGATAGCGCCCAAAACTGGGTAATTTTGAGTAATCCGTCCTACAAAAATCGCCGAAAAAGGACGCAAATTTATGCGGAAATAATACGCGCGCCGGTCGCCGCTCTTACTCGGCGGACTTATTAAGTGGGCAGATCATTTGCATGCTAACACCCCAAAAACGGGTGGCACGAGACGGCTTTCGGGCTACATGCCAGAAGCTGTCGAAATTGCAGCGATCCGAACCAGGATCGCCGCGGCAGATAGGCCGACACGCACGGAAGAGTCTCGGATTGTTGTGACCTTCGATGCAGAGCTACAATTGGTGCTGGAAGGTTTCAGGCCCGGTCCATCAGAGATGAGAATTAGTGATATCTTGTCCCATGCATCTTCGACACGGGCAAAGTCGTCAGCGCGATAAATCAGGGTCTGCGGGACGAATGATGATGCAAAATCTGCCACGAGATGTTGTTGTGGCTGAGAACGAAGGTAAAGCGCGCCGGTGTTGTCTCAACTTGTTCCGTGGAAGATTTGGAAAAGACGTAGTTGCCTACCGCCAGAACGAGGTTGTCCCCCAATCTCGCAGCACGCCAGGTCTCAAATCTCACCGAATGCGTGCCACGGAAATAGGTGCGAATCTCTTCGGCGCCCGAATAGAGCTTCGCCCTCGATGTACCGTAGAGCAACGCGTCAATTGTGTATAAGCCCGCCAGCTTTTCGACGTCGTGAGTGTTGAAGGCCTGCGCCCACAACAGCAGGAACGCACGGACCTCGTGCATCACATCGTTTACATCCAAATCCGCCACCACCCAAGTGGAAGCCATTTTACAGACTTTTGTAGAACATGAAATGAGCCACGTTCGAAACACCCCAACCTGCCGTTGAGATCGCCGCCTCAAAAGATCGCCGCTGCTGGACTTCTCCAACAGCGGCTTAGTCTGGGGAGGCAGCAGACAACCCGGCCTGCCAGCGGATTCGCACTGCGAGACCTCAGCAAGCTGCAACGCGCAGATTATTGGTCGTGCCTTTCTGCCCAAATGGCACCCCGGAGATCACGATCGCAATATCGCCGTGCTCCGCGTAGCCCTCCTTGCGCGCCGTCGCCGCCGCCATCTCCGTGATGTCGTCGGAGTTCGAGGGATCGGCTGCAACAATGCTGTGTACGCCCCAGAGGAAGCTCATGCGCCCTGCGACTCTGTTGTCTGGCGTAAGCGCGAGGATCGGGACTAGCGGCCTTCTACGCGCGATACGCGCGGCGGTGGTTCCGCTTGCGGTGAACCCGATGATCGCTTTCGCATCAATGCTGGCTGCCAAATCCGCGCCAGTGGCCGCAACCGCGTGAGGAGGCGTTATTTCCTCACTGATCTGCGCGGCGTCGATGAGAGACCGATACAGGTGATGCCGCTCGGCGCTTTTGATGATTCTATCCATCATGACAACCGCCTCGACGGGATAGGCTCCGCTCGCCGATTCAGCAGACAGCATGACGGCGTCGGCACCATCATAGATGGCTGTCGCGACATCAGACGCTTCTGCGCGTGTCGGCGTCGGCATAGCTGTCATCGACTCCAGCATCTGCGTTGCGACGATCACGGGCTTGCCGGCAAGCCGACAGGCGCGAACGAGCTCCTTCTGTCGCGGAGGCACCTCCTCGAGCGGGATCTCGACACCAAGGTCGCCGCGCGCGACCATAATGCCGTCCGACAGGTTAATGATATCGTCTATACATTCGAGCGCGCTGGGCGTTTCAATCTTGGCTATCAGACCTGCAGCTTCACCGATCAAGGAACGTGCTTCGAGGAGGTCCGACGGTCGTTGAACGAAGGACATAGCGACCCAGTCGACACCAAGTTCAAGCCCGAAGGCGAGGTCGGCGCGATCCTTATGCGTCAACGGGGATATATCAAGGAATACACCTGGGAGGTTTACTCCCTTGTGGTCGCGGATCAAGCCGCCGATGACAACTCTCGCGACGATCTCCTTGTCGCCAAGGCCAACAATTCTCAAACGCACTCGGCCGTCATCGATCAGGACGTCTTGGCCGGGATGGACGGCCGCGAAAATTTCAGGGTGAGGCAGGGGAATGGATTGTTTTCCGTTCCCTTGTCCGTCCAGCGAAAAGCAGACCGTTTCGCCCGCATTTAACATCAGCTTACCACCACCTAATGAGCCGATGCGAAGCTTCGGTCCTTGTAAATCCTGCAGCACTCCGATCGGCGTACCGACCTCGCGTTCAAGTCGCCGGATGGATGCAAAAACCCTCGCATGGTCGTCATATGATCCGTGGCTGAAGTTGAGGCGGAACGTGTCCGCACCCGAAAAATAGAGAGAGCGGATCATCTCGGGCGCGGCGGTCGCCGGCCCCACGGTCGCTACAATTTTGGCAAAGCGAGAACGACGCATCTTGGATCCCGCTGGTTAGAGGATGAACTCAGTGTGAATAAAGTTGGAATGGCGTCCCTCGAGGACGGTATTCAGAATCGCTCGCGATGAGCTCGTATACTTCGCGGCCACCATGGACCGAATGGAGAATGAACGTAGCGCATCCGTCACTGACAGGGTGCCTTCGGCTGCGTCCTTCCTGCCGGTGAAGGGAAACACGTCCGGCCCACGCTGACATTGACAGTTCAGATTAACGCGGCAAACCTGATTGACCAGAGCATCCGACATGCGACCGATCACGTCGGGATCGCAGGCGAACAAGCTCACCTGCTGGCCATGTTCGGAGGTCGCGACGTAATCAAGCGCGAGATCGACATTTTCGAATTCCATCACGGGGATGAGCGGGCCGAACTGCTCCTCACGAAAGAGCCGCATGGACGGCCCTACGGGATAGACGACGGCAGGATAGAAAAGAGTGCCTACGGTGGCCCCCCCGCCTGCGTTGAGGATACGGGCGCCCTTCGCGATGGCGTCATCTAAAAGGGCGTTCATCTGGTTTACTTTCTCGACACTTGGCAACGGCGTCAGAGCCACGCCTGCTTCCCAGGGCATCCCGATTTTCAATTGGCCGAGTTCGGCCAATAGCGCCGAGATGAACGGATCAGCTACATCGCGATGCACAAGCAGCATCTTCAGTGCCGTACAACGCTGTCCATTGAACGAGAGCGCGCCTAGCAGACATTCCTTTGCTGCGAGTGCGATATCAGCGTCCGGCATAATGATGGCCGCGTTCTTTGCGTCCAGACCCAGAATGGCGCGCAGGCGGTTGGTTTTTGGGTGGAGTTTCTTGAGGTGATCGGCCACTCGGCTCGAGCCGATTAGCGTAAGGACGTTGATTTTGCCGGTCTCAAGAAGTCTCGGGATGATTTCGGCGGCTTCGCCGTAGGCGAAGTTCAGTACTCCGGGCGGGAATGCGGTCCGGAAGGCCTCAAGCAGCGGTTCGAACAATAGGACGCCATGTCGGGGCGGCTTGAAGACGACGCAATTGCCCATGATCAAGGCCGGAATGAGCGTCGCGAATGTTTCATTCAAGGGATAGTTGTATGGTCCCATGCAGAGGACAACACCAATTGGTGTTCGGCGTATCAGGCCAATCACTCCTTCAACGATTTCAAATCTCGAGTTCGCATTGTCCAGATTGCGCAAGGCGCCGATTGTTTGCCGGACGTAGTCCACAGTGCGATCAAATTCCTTTTCCGACTCCGCGAGCGTTTTGCCGATCTCCCACATGATAAGGCGTGTGACTTCGGCCCGGCGTGCACACATTCCGGCAAGGAATCCTTGCACCGCCAGAATCCGCTCCGACACACGCATGCTGGGCCACGCGCCGCGTCCCCTATCGTATGCAGCGACGGCAGAATCGAGTGCGGCCATCGCTGCGGCGACGTCGCCGCACGGATAGCTGCCGATCCGCATCTGTGTCAGCTCGCCGTTGCTTCCGCGCACCATCACAGGAGAGAGAACGTGGTTGATTGGCCCTGTCCATTGTCGCATTTCGCCGTCGACGAGGACGCTCCGCTGTTCAACGGGAGCAATGGCGGCCTCGTGCAAAGCTGCGTCGTCGGCAGTCGGAAAGAGGAGGCGGAGATTGTCGCAGATCATTATCATCACTGGTTCACAACAAAGACTAGGAGGCGCGGAAAACACAAGATCGCGCAATTCACGTGTGCGCGGCGAATCTCTCTTTTTTGCCCCGCCGGCATCAATCCAGTCAGGCTCCCATCATGGCGTTCCTTGCCACCTCGCCATCCCACTCGAACGAAACAGCGAGGATCAATCCCTTCGAGCGATCTCAGGACGGCAATTGCATTCTTCGATTTAGGACGCCACGCGTTTCTTTATGTTTGAGGCAGCTAGGATATCCGCGACGGCGCGGTAGCTGAAGACGATCGCGGGCCCTATTGTGATCCCTGCTCCCGGGTAGATTCCGCGCATTGGCGACGTCATGTCGTTGCCGCAGGCGTAAAGACCTGGGATCGGCTTGTTCTGGGCATCGAGAACTTTGCCGTAGCTGTCCGTTGCGAGACCCGACGCCGTGCCCAGTGTCGCCGGGACGATCGGCAGCGCAATGAAAGGGCTCTTTCGGATCGGCCCGAGATTTGGGTTCTTTGCTGCGACCGATGGATCCCCAAGCGTGCGGTTGAAGGCCGACTCACCACGTTTGAAGAGTGGATCGATTCCAATGGCGGCATGGGTGTTGTGCTCCTCGATCGTTCTCGCGAGCCCCACGGGATCGAGCCCGATTTCACGAGCGAGCTCTGCGATTGTTCGGCCCACTTTGACATATCCAAGCCGCACATATCTCCGGATGCTTATCGTCCATGGCCACGGCAACAGATGTCCCAGACCTCTGCGGCGGACGAAATCGGAATCACAAACAAAATAGAACCGCTTGTCTGCGGGGTACCCGTTAGCGAACATCGCCAGGCAAATGTCATGGTAGGAGTTGGACTCATTTACGAACCGCCGCCCATTCGGCGCGACTGCGATCACGCCCGGACGCCCACGATCGAGCCAGCCATACGGGACCACTTGTGAGATGTTGCCCATCTTGAGAATGGATACCGGTGTCCAGAACCCCGCGGATGCGACATCCTTGTCCACTGCAGCTCCGACCCTCTTTGCAAGCTCAATGCCCTCGCCAATGACATCGGGATGAACCAGTGTGTTGTCATGCTGATGTGGTCCGCTCAGCTCGGCTCTCAGCTGTGCGTTCCGGGCGAAGCCGCCGGTTGCAAGGATGACGCCATGGGAAGCACGTACGCGAACCTCAGAACCTGCGTGTTTCACGATTGCGCCTGTGACTCGCCCCTCCTCCTTGATGAGTTCAAGAAGAGGAGAAGCGGGCCATATTTCGACATCGAGCTTCCGCAAGCTCACCAGCAAGCGTGCGACCAACGCGTTGCCTCCACTGAATTCCGTACCGCGCCTGTAGCTCAAGCGATCCCGCGCGTAGCGGCTCACGCGGCGCAAGACGTGCTTGAGGGAAGAGAACGATTGAAACGGATTCAGGAAGCTTCGGACCTCGCCCGACGAGATCATCATCCCTCCGAGTACAACCCGAATGGGATCTCCGATGAGATTGAAGTCTTTGCCAAGAAGGCGCGCATCGTAGGGCGCGGGGCTCAGCGCCCGGCCCTTGTCTACGCCCCCGATTTGGCTGGAGTGATAATCGGGCGCTGAGGCCAGCGTGAACTTGACATCAGTCCCGTTCTCGAGCGAAGCAAGCGCCGTTGGACCGTCTTCCAGATAGGCTTCAATAAAGTCTGGGCGGTAGTAATTGCCCAGCTCATGCTGAAGATAGGTTCGAGCCTTCACAAGCGAATCTTCGATTCTTGCGGACCGGGCCTGAGCCGAGCAGGGAACCCAGATCATGCCGTTTGAGAGAGCTGTCGTTCCGCCAAGTCGCGGCGACTTTTCGCAGACGGTCACCCGTAGTCCAGCTTTCGCTGCGTAGAGAGCAGCTGACAGACCGGCTGCACCGCTGCCGAGCACGAGCAGATCGGTTTCACAGTCCTCCGGCGATTTGCTCGCTCGGGAGATCGTCACCATGGTCTGCTTGCCTGATTGGCAGATTGGCTTGTTCATTCCAGCCTCGTGCTATTTGCGATGAACGTCAGTTTGCTCGAGGCAGAGGAACGGCCTTAAATTCCTCTGCCGCCGCCTTTACTGCACGTTCGATTGGGATACGCTCGATTGAGGAGGCGCCAACGAAGCCGACACATTCGGTCGAGCGGTAAACTTCATACGTGTCCTGTGGCTCGGCGATTGCCCCGCCGTGGCACAGGAGAATGATGTCTGACCGGACCGCCTTGGCTGCCGCGTTGATCTCGTTGATCCGACTGATCGCCTCCTCGATCGGCTGCCCATCCTCGTGACCCGCGAGGCCGCCGCGGGTCGCTCCGACATGGGGGACAATGCAGTCCGCTCCTCTACTCGCCATGACCTTGGCGTCTTCCGGGCTCGCGACATAGGCGAGCGAGAAGATGTTCTTCTTGCGAGCAGTCGCAATCATCTCAACCTCGCGCTCGAAGCCGAGCCCGACACGACCGCGGCGGTCACGCCATTTTTCTCCCATGGTGGAGATGGTCGGGTAGTTGATCACGCCGGAGAAGCCGGCAGCGGAGAACTTGTCCAGAAGAGCATCAAGGTCGAGCCGGAGAGGATCCCAGGCCTCAACGCCCCCAATCACCGGCACAGAAGATACGACATTCCGAATTTCCGCAGCGAGCTCCAGCGTACGCGCATTGGAATCACCGATGCGACTGGTTGGAAGGCCCATGAGGCGCGACAGACCTGTGCTGTAGACCACCAGCATATCGGCCCCTCCGAGCGCGGCACATTTGGCGACCAACCCACAACTGCTAGCCGCCGCGAGGATCGCTTTTCGGGCTGCGACTTGGGTTGCGATCCTCGAAACAATTTCCGCTCGATCAAACATTCGCACGAGATAGACCTCCCAGCCCCAACTGCTCGACGATCCACGTCACGGCGGTCTCGGCAAATTCGCGGTCGTTGATGTGACAGTTGAGTTCGCGGATCGTGACCTCTGGCCGGACCCTGGTTTTGAGTGCCTGGAGCCAAGCCCGGTCGGCTTCTGCATCGCGAAATACGCCGCCCTCCCGGTCGTAGTCCGACACGCCCTTGGTCGGCCAAAGCACAATGGCAGGCCCCTTGGCCTGCGACAGCCGTTCCGCCGTAAGCGCGCCGATATTGGTGTTCTCGGCAGGCGTCGTACGCATCAGAGTTGTGTACGGCGTATGGGAGTAGAATCGCCGGTATCGGAATCGATCGGGTACGCTGGAGGGCGGACCAAAGTTGACCATGTCAACCGCGCCGGGGGCGATGACTTGCGGGATCTGCTGCTGCGAGGCCGCCTTGAGCCGATCAGGGCCTGCACTGGCCGTGCCTCCCACCAGTTCATCCGCCAACTCCGTAGTAGTCAGATCGATCACGGCATCAAATTCGCCGGCGGCGATCAGCTGCTCCATCTTCCGGCCGCCGGCTCCGTTGGCCGGAAAAACGATCGCGTGCAGACCTGCATCGGCAAGCAGGGACACGCACTGATCTGCCGCAGGCGTCGTCACGCCGAAGGCCGTGATCGCAACGATTTTCCTCTCGCGTTTGCGATTGGTGGGGCGATAGTGCAGGGCGGAGATGGCCCGCCCTGCATTCTCCAGCACTCTTGCCGTGAATGCGTTGATACCGAAGAGATCGACCAGCGTTGGGTACAGTATGATGTCGTGGTGGGTCGCGAGTTCAGCCAGGAGCGCCGGCCGCGCACTCGTCACCAGCAGCTTTGGAAAGCCGTACGGCAAGTCGGAGACGATCTCGCCGAAGACGGCGCTCCCCTTCCCTCCTGCAACGGCCACAATGGCGTCGATTGTGCCGTCGCCTAGAAGCTCAGCCACCTTTGCGCGCGCGGACGCGGCGATCTGTGTCAGGAGCTCAGCAGGCGAAACCGAGCGCCTCGCAGAATCAACTGTCTTGCCCCCCGACGACGTGCCGATATCGATCAGCACGGTCTTTCGCCCACATGTCTGGATTATGTCCGAAAGGAAAGAAGCCTCGGGACCCTTGGTGTCCAGCGTGGCCACGATCGCCACCGCCGGCAATGCAGAAGCTGGAAGCTTGGATAGACTACCATCCCGGACCGCCCTTTGGTCGTCCGCGCAATGGTGAGACACGATTTTTCTCCCGGACCATTCTAATCACGAGTGGTCTAGGCTGGCTCAGAACAGAGCATAAGGACGGAGAGGGTCGAAGTTGGGTAAATTTGGGTAGATGCATCAGTTGAATATTCACCGGCAGTTTACGCGCTTCCCGAGACCACGGCGCGGCGCCTTTGTCCGGCCCTTCAGGCTTTCCCGATGCACATCAGGTACTTTGCGTTATCGTCCTCGCGAATTGCGAGGGAGGCGGTCACGAGCAAGCCAATTTGTTTGGTTGTTCTGACATCAATGCTCGTCCTCATCGAGACAGGAAAAGACAATGCGCACCCACCTAATGATTGTCAGTAGAAGGCGCCGGTGGGCGAGCGACACCAGGAAGATCAACAGATCGCGCGGCAGAAGCAGAGCCGCCGCGCACCGTTTCAACCACCGTTCGTAGTCCCACGGATATGAGCAGGCACAGAAGCGGGGGAAATACAGGCGGCTGTCTACTCTCGGTTGCGAGGCTGCATTCGGAAATTGATACCGCTCCTGCTGTACGGTCACAACCACAATGTTAGACGCTGCGGAACTAGACCGTGGGCGGCATTAGCTAGCAAGTGTCAGCGAGCACATCGACGCGCCTTGCCCGCCAAGAGGACCAGTCGCCCGGCTGGTGCACAATGCGACCGACCAATTGCTCCACCCTAGATGGACATTCTAACGATTACTTTGCTTGCTTGATGTACTTATGAAGCGCGCCGCGAAAAGAAGTTTCTCGCGGGGTTTGATCCACAGGGCCGGGTGATCACGACGCCGGATACCTCGGATGGAGATGTTGCGCCCCAGGGAGTACACGGCAGCTCGGCTGCAGTCTCAAAGTATGGACCGCACGCGCCAGCGGCGCGGTAATGGGTTTGAGGAGATCGAGGTCACTTTCAGGACCGTCGACGCGAAGTGCTGATGGACACGCGGCGCGGGCCGCCTTAAGCGTCGCCCTCTTTAACGCCAAAGTTGGACCGCGTTCGCGAAGCATTTGCGCACTTTCAGCCCTCCGTTTCTAGTTGAGCCGGTTCACTTGGTTCCAGAGGCACTCTCACGGCAACGGACTAAACGCTGACTCTCACGAACCCGGCGCATGCTCAAACACACAGGCCGATGTCGGGACTCCAACAAATTGTCCATGATTGCTCGAGTCGATCACGAAATCGCAGTCAAATGATTCAGTTTGGTTTGGCCTCAATCTTGCTCTCTGCACATCTCGTGGGATCTGGCGGGATCTGGCAATCGGTTTCTTGCGCTGGGATTAGCGTCGCCGATGCTGGAAAACGCGGTGAACATGCGGACGCAAACATTGATCAAAGTCGCCGCGAGCGGAGCTTTGGCGACTCGGCAGAGCGCGACTAACCCGCACTCCGATCGTTCCAATATTATGGAGGCGCTATGCGCATCTGCGGTATCAAGTTGACGCATGATGGAGCGGTCGCTCTTATCGAGGACGGGCGGCTTATCTTCTGTATCGAGCAGGAGAAGCGCAGCAACAATCCTCGATATCAAACGATCGACAATCTTGATGCAATCGTCGTTGCTTTAGCAGAACACGGCCTAAATCCGGGCAACGTTGATCAGTTTGTCCTCGACGGCTGGGTAGGCAAGCAGGAATCGCAATTCAATCTCTTCAGCGGGACAGCACCTGTCGTCCTTAAAGGTGGCCCCTATGTTGAACAGGAACCAGCGAGCGTGCTTGTCTCACGTGAAGGCCTTGGTCTTAGATTGGACGGAAGGGACTATCCTTACGTCAGCTTTCCACACGTGACGGGCCACGTGGCCGCCGCATATTGCACTAGCCCTTTTGCCAAAGCTGGGCAGCCCGCCTTCTGCCTTTTGTGGGATGGCGGCACCTTTCCTCGTCTGTATTATGTAGATCGCGGTGGCGCCCGATTCGTCGATTTTCTCTTCCCTATGATTGGGCACATCTATGCCGCAGCCGCCCTTCACTTTGGGCCATACAAACAGGTGAAGCGATCCAATTGGGACTTGGGTGATCCCGGCAGGGTAGACCCAGGAGGTGCCGGCAAACTCAACCTAGGAGTTGCTGGCAAACTGATGGCCTATATCGCTCTCGGGTCCGTGAATGAAGACATTGTTAGGGTCTTTCGAGACCTCTACAATAAGAGCTTTGCAGCTAACACGAACCCGGGCAACTTCCGTACGGACATCCCGAGTATGGAGTCGGCACTCGCAATAACGCACGAGTTCTTTGATGCGAGTGCGCCTCGCCTGAAAGCGTCCTCTCCCGAGGATGTGCTCGCATCCTTTCATTGCTTCCTCGAACGTCTGCTCATCCAGCAGATGTCAACTGCATTACAGCGCCACTCGAGTCTTGCAGCGCGCAATCTGTGCATCGCTGGCGGCTGCGGCCTCAACATCAAGTGGAACAGCGCGCTACGAGCGACTGGCCTGTTCGATTCGGTCTGGGTACCTCCGTTCCCGAATGATAGCGGTTCGGCAATCGGTGCCGCTTGCTGTGCGATGAGCGCGGACAAAGGCTTCGCGCCGTTGGATTGGTCGGTATATAGTGGCCCAGCGCTGGAACATTGCAACATACCACCCGGATGGACGTCCGCGCCCTGCAGCCTGCATCAACTTGCGGCCATTCTAGCCAGCAATAGGCCCGTTGTTTTTCTTTCGGGCCGCGCTGAGCTCGGACCACGAGCATTGGGTAGCCGAAGCATTCTCGCAGCTCCCACCTCAGCAAAAACAAAAGATCACCTCAACGACGTCAAACTTCGCGAACATTTCAGACCGGTGGCGCCGATCTGCCTGGAGGATCGTGCGCCCGATATTTTTAACCCCGGAACGCCGGACCCCTATATGCTGTTCGATCACCAGACGAGAGCAGAGTGGCGAGAAAGAGTTCCGGCCGTTGTACATCTCGACGGGTCTGCGCGGCTGCAGACGATCTGCAGACATTCTCAGCACAAGGTCGCTGAGCTTCTGGTCGAGTATGAAACGCTCACTGGCATTCCGCTGCTTTGTAATACGAGTGCCAACCACCACGGGCGCGGATTCTTCCCAAGCGTCGCAGCGGCTTGCGAGTGGGGGCGCGTTGATCACGTATGGTGCGATGGGACAATGTGGAGGAAGATCACTTAGGCTACGCGACTGGCACCATCCACGTGTTCGCGCTGACCGAACCTGTTGTCAGGCTAACAGTTCGCTTGCCGATGCCTGAGGTCTACAACGGCGTAATGTTGGCCATTCGAGCAGAAGTGTGCTCCTGCTTGGCGCGACCGAGGATCTTTGGCATATGATCGTCGAACACTTTCCGACAAAGGCCCTTGTAGGAGAGGCTGGTTAAGCTTCTTGCCTGGACGATGACGTCCCGCAGTGTGACCGCGATAGGGGTGATCGGGGCGGTGCTCTGACGTGCGGCACTAACCAGTGAGACCCCCAACCAATCTTGTGCTTTCCGGACCCTATCAGGAAGAGAGATCTTCAGAAGCGATGGCGACTCAACGTTTGGCAATTGAAGCGATTCTTTGGCTTCTTGGCGCTACCCGCCTCGCAGGGCGCGATTGATAAACTGAAGCGGTGTCCCTGTCGCTCTCCTCCGTCTAACGAGAGTGGACCAGAGCCTATCCTAGCGTAAGGCTATTGAGCGCTTGGACGATACGTCAGCTGAATTGTTGCAGTTTGCATTCTGCTGAGCTCAATGAAGCTGCATGGTCTTGCGTCTGCCTGAGAGATGCCGGACGCAACTTCACCGGTCAATGACCCGCATTGGGAGTTGATTCAACGAGCACCGACAACGCGCACTCCGAGACGGCGACGTCCCGTATCATCAGACACCATGTCATGGACACTGGGGCCGGTAAACGCGCCGAGCAATGGCGTGGGCTGCGCCGCATCGGGGCTCGTTGACGAGGTCGACCCAATGCACATTGAAGCGCCCGCGGTACTGCAATGACGAAGCGAACGTTCGTCTGCTAACTCCGATTGCCTCGTTCCGATTTTCCTACCGATGCAGCCAACAACCCCAAGACGTTCAAGCGACGGTGAGCACGATTGGCTGATTGGCCCGCAGTAGTGATGGAGGTGCTACAGGACGCCGAGGCGACCGGGCCCACAGTCGAGCCAGGCCGTCTGCGCGTGACCCTGATGCCGCAGTCTCTTACGTGGCGGTTTTCGCACCAACTCGCACAATCGTGGACAAAGCGTCAGAACCTGAACACCAAATCATCGATGCTAGAATAGATCGATACTTCATATAAGTCGGCTCGCCCCAGAGGCGCCAGCAACATCCGAAGCACTGGTACGGCACTTGCTTACAGATTGAGCCAAGCCGCCGTAGCTGCGTGAGCCTTATGAGGCGCTCAGGCAGATCGGCTACTTAGTACGTAAGGTCACTATATGTCTGGTGTTGCCGGTGCGTTTGTCTGCTCTTCAGGTGAAACATTGCCGAGTGTTTTTGATCAATTAGAGCGAATGATTCCAACACTTTCACTTCGAGGCCAGGCCGACGTTGTTGTCGCTGCTTGCATGCCCACCCGGGGCATCCAATATCGAAGAGCGCTTCCATTAGATGATAACTCGGTGCGTATTGACTGCGTTGAACGGGATTCGAGCTTTCGGCCTCGAGTGGCAATCGCTCAGATCCGCAGCGGGTCCCAGGCAATCGGAGGGGACTGCGATGTTAGGCCGAGCCCTGTCAGGACGAGAGCCAGCCGGCATTTTGCGATTTCGCTGGATGGCGCCATAGTCAATGCTCATGAACTAAGGGACGAATTACTTGCTCACGAACGGCTGATAGACGTCCACACAGACTCCGATCTCCTGCTAAAGTGGATTGAACGATCTTGTGAACGAGACTATTGGCGCCACGGCTTACCGGCAGACTACGAGGCAATCTTTCGTGAACTTGATGATCGTATTGACGGGGCCATAAGCGCGCTTTTGATCGATCGGGACGGAAATCTCGTTGCATACCGCAATCGAAGTGGATTGCGGCCATTGGAGACTATGCGTACCGACAATGGATTTTTGCTCTTTGCTTCTGAGAATTGTGCCTTCGCCGGCTTCGAAGGTGAGAGCCGTCAACTCTTGGCCGGGCGCATACAGCATGTAGATGGCAAGACGGGCGAAATCGTTGACCGCTCCGTGAACAAGGAAAACTGTAGAGCGAAGCTCTGCGCTTACGAAACGCTTTATTTGGGAAGTCCAAACACATCAATCCAAGGCCACTCGCATCTTGAAACCCGTTACAAGATCGGATTCGCCTTGGGATCAATCGTTGCTCGGCGCCTTCGGGCAGAGCAAAGCACTACACCCATAATCGTGTCATCCATGCCAAATACAGGTGCGCCGTATGCGGACGGCCTGTTTGCCTCTCTTGCAAAACAGGGGATGCTCGCCGAGCGCTGTGACGTACTGACAACGCAGTTCCTTGAGCGAACGCTTATTGATACAGCCGGCGATCGACGATCTCGCATAGCTAAAAAGTATCGAGTGTCGCAACCTGGAGTGGCGGGACGGACCATCGTAATCGTAGACGAGGCGCTCATTCGAGGCGATACCAGTCAAGCCGTCACGGCGATGCTCCACGACGCTGGAGCGAAAGCCGCACATTGGGCGATTGGTTCGCCGCCTATAGTTGCTCCAAATTACTATGGCATCGGTATTGAAACGCTAGATGAGCTCGCATTTTGGCAGGCACTGAAGCGATTGCGCCCCAAACTCCGCGCCAAATGCCTTCGCTTCCACCAAATGGAGCCGCGAGCACTTAGAGCAATTGAAAGCGAGATTGCAGCAGCGACTAAAGCCGCCACGATAACTTATCTGCCCTTCAGAGCGTTAGTTTCCCTGCTGGCCCACAGGCAAGAGCACATCGACCTGTCAGCCTTCACATTGGAGATGCCGACAGCTGCCGGGCGGCAGCGTGCACACAGAAATTTGAAGGCGTTGCTGGCTGCCATTCCTATACCCCTGCCGCTTGAGTTTGGATCATGAAACCTGTTCTCGTATTTGACTGGAATGGAACACTGCTCGACGATACGTACGCGCTGCTCGAGACCAGCAATGTAATTTTAGAGCGCTTTGGTCACCCCAGGATTGGCATAGAAGCGCTTCGAGAGCATTGCGATGTTCCTCTTTCTCTTCTCTATCGCCGACTTGGAATGTCTCAGGAGGAGGTTGAGGCGGTGGATCGTGACGGGAGCGCACTCTTTCACGATACATACGAGGCTCTCGCGGATAAAGCCGATCTGCGCGAGGGCGCGCGCAAGCTGTTGGAATTTGCGCGCGGGGAATCGGCACGAGCCATCATCGTGAGTAACCACATAGTTGCGCCTCTACGGACCCAGCTGAAACGGCTTGGAATCCAAGATTGCATCAACGATGTGCTCGCATTTGAGAGTCGAGCCACCCAATACAAATCGATGAGCAAAGGAGAGAGGCTTCGCCTTTATATGCGGAAGCACAACGTGAAACCGTCATCGACTTTTATCATCGGAGATATGCCCATTGAGGTCGAGATCGCACGCAGCCTTGGACTGACAAGCATATCCATTACTGGAGGATTTGTTTCGGATGCGCGCTTGCACGCCGCGCATCCAGATTACACGGTCAACAGTCATGAAGAGCTGTTGCCAATCCTACGGAAGCATGGCTTCTTTTTGGAAGGCTGAAATGGGCAAGAAGTCATCAGACAGGACTGACTCTGAAACGACAAAGCGGAGCGTAGGCCTAATCGGAACTGGGCGGATGGGGACGGGCATAGGGATCAGCCTGTTGCGTCATCAAAGCGAGCTCCATATCAAGGCCAACAAGAGCCGGCGCGGCGCTAATCGCCTAACTGCTGCAGGGGCCCGCGAACATACGTCGATCGCAGGCTTAGCGAAGCATGTCGATGTCGTCATTCTATCCTTACCATCCAGCCGTGAAGTTGAGGCCGTGTGCCAAGAGGACGACGGACTTTTTGATCACATGTCCCGAGGGGGTCTGATAATTGATTGCACGACGTCTTACCCTGCTTCGACAATTGCATTGGCTGACAATGCTCGACAACGAGGTCTAAGCTTGATTGATGCTCCAGTGACACGGAGCCCCGAACATGCAGAGCTGGGCCTTCTGAACGCGATGGTTGGGTCGGACCCGCGACACTTTCCTATCATAGAGGGCATTCTTGCCGCGTTTTGCGAGACCGTTGTGCATGTTGGCGATGTTGGACATGGCCACAAGCTTAAGCTTGTTTACAACAGTATGACTATGGGCATCGCTGCGGTCGCGGCGGAGGTCTGTCAATTTGCCAATAGCCTTGAGATGGATCTTGTAACACTCCGCTCGCTCGTCGGACGCGGCTCGACCAACAGCGGAATATTCCAAGCTTTCGCAGCATTTCTGTTGGGTGAGAAACCAGATGTACTGGCGATTTCAATTTCAAATGCTGCAAAAGATATTGAGTGTGCTGTGCGCTTAGCGCACGAGAGTGCCGTTTCCGTACCAGTCCTAGTCGCCGCCGCGCAAAAATTGGATCTCTCGGTTTTAGCTGGCAAGGGTGAACTGACACTGCCACATTTGGCTCGATCTTGACGCTCTTAGGTGAAGGGCGTGACGGTCACCACTTCCGGCGATTCGGTCGGGTCCGCTGGAGCGCAACTCCGAGGCGTGAGCGGTGACTACAATATATTGCGCTTGGACGGTAAGCTGGAAAGCAGGGCGAGAAATCCGGCGGCGCCACGCAGGTGTAGCGATCGGACAGGCGTGGTCGCCGCCTGAGCGCAGGCGGCGCCCCACCCCAAGCGCGCGAGCCGTCCGACTCGGGCGGCGAAGGGCTGATCTCGAACTGCCATCCACCAGAGCTGCGGTCCTGCGATAAGGTCTCGATTGCTTCGCGCTCCGAACGCCTGCTTTTCAAGAGTTATTTGAAGCTCTAGAACCCTAGTCACGTGCTGGCATCTCAGGCGGCGATGCGGTGGGAGAACACAGGGCCGGCGCGAACGGGCGTCCTTTTTCGGGGCCCGGCTGGACTAAACCAGAAAAACATGGAGACCGCGATGAATCAGCTCGCTGGCTGGGGTCGACGGGACGGTATGGACGACGAGATCGCCACCCTCTACGGCGAGAACGACCTACATCTTCACGATCAGTTGCTCGATACCTTGTGTTCGCCACATCTGTGTACGATCTGACGGCGGCAGGCCGCACCGCGGCCCCGCGTTCGAACTTTCTGTTACGGTGGCCCAGCTGACGCGGTCCTTTTTGCTGCGACTTCCTTTGCGCCAAACCGGCAACTATTGACGGCGCCCTGCGAGAGCCGAGGTCAGATGGCAGCCGGTACTCGGATTCACAACATGGGCGTCGGCTGCTGCGCAATCTCAGTTGCCATACCGGCCGTCCGTGAATTGCCGAGGTATAGTTCTCTTCCGGATACATTCTGCTGCTGACAGTCTGGACGAGACCGAAAGTCGATATAAGATTGGCGACAGTTTGATCGGTAAAGTTGGGCAGAATCGGTGAAAGGCAGCGCCATTTGCAGAATAACGACGCGTCTTTCGCCTGCGGTTAGAGGCACGTCCCTGGAAGTCTACGCACCATCCTTGCGGAGTCTTCCGGAAAATTCGATGCTCGTGATGGCGACCTTACCTGTCATCGACTGGAACGATTGTCTCTTGCGAGATTTACGTACCCTCGCCAAAGCGCAGTTCGGTCACGTATATGCCGCAATGGTCATGATCGATCCCTTTGCGTGCTGGGAGGATATAGCCGACCTATTAAAAGACCTTAGTATCGCCGGCATCATAAACTTCCCACCCGCATCTATCATTGAGCAGCCTACAGCTGGCATACCGATCAATAACGGGCAAGAAGTCGAATTACGGCGCATGGAATGGTTCGCAAGCCTAGGATTCAGGATGTTATTTGCTACGGCTAGGCGTTCTGAGACCACAGCGGCAGAGACACGCCTTGGCTCGCAATTGGAGGGTATTGTCTATCTGCCGGAAGAGTCTCTTTCGCTCAAGGTTTGCGATGAGATGACCTTGGAGAACATTGGCCTGCGGGAATCATCAATCCCGGCATTCTCGCTTTCGGGTGCGTCCGCTTCGAAGCGATCTGGACGCAAAGAGTGAAGAACTATTCAAGGATCCGCAGCCTTTTGATTTTGTTGTAGAGAGTTTTCCTCGAAAGGCCTAGCGCACGGGCAGTCTTCCCACGATGGAGCCTGTTTCGTTTCAACCCTTCGATGATCCATTCCCGCTCGGAGAATGCAGGCGTGGGCTTGGTGGCTACCGCCGCGTTCATCAACGGCTTGAGGACCTCGCCAACGATATGCGGGTTTTTCAGAGCCACAAGTTGGTTGACGATTTGGCGCAACTCTCTCAAATTTCCAGGCCAATGATGCCCTGCTAGCTCCAAGAACGCAGACTTTTCTATCGTAAGGGTCTGCGCGTTAGCATCCCCCTTGGCCTCGACCGTAAAATGCTGAATGAGCTGTGGCAGGTCATCCAATCGGTTTGGCAAAGCGGGGAGCTCTATATCCAGCCCAACCAATAGTGCAAGAAGGCGCGGAGATAGAACACTCTCCAAGCCGGCTCCGCGAGCTACAGTTGCAGTTGCGATAATCCGGGCGTTCGATCTTCGAACCGATACGCCGTACAGGGGCGTAAAACTACCTGTCTCGAGATAGTCGGCCAGACGCTCTTGCCCATCCCGCGTCAATTGCTCGACATGCATTAGCAAGACCGCAGAATTACTCGCGGCTTCCAGGAGCGACAGTTGTCGTCTCCTATTCGCATCGCCCTCAGTGCCAAACAGCGCACCGACCGTATCGATTGCTGGACCGGGCCGGCATTGAAACAGCGCCGGCTTCGTGTGTTTTCGCTCGCTGAAGGCATGAATTAGGCTGGCTATGCGCCGCTTCCCTGATCCCGCTTCGCCCCACACCAGCACAGGATTGGTGTTACCAGCCAAGCGCCTTGCGGTCTCGAGCACGCGCTTCATGGTTGAGGACTGCGCAACGATCCCGTGCCTGAAGCCGCTCAACTGGAGCTGGCGCTCGAGCAGATCAACTTTCTCACGTAGCAAGTGGATGGCCTTGAACCCGGAGGTGACCTCAAGGACCGACATCTCCAGTGGGACGCGATCGAGCGAAGAGCCGCCAATGAACCCCTTAACACCTGTTTCGCGACATATGTCGAGCAATTCGTCCGGCTTCGTAATCGGTCCGCCACCAAGCAAGCAGATTGCGCTCTTGTCGACAGATTGAGCCACGCGCACGACAGCGCTCGTCCGCGCCGCCAGCTCCGATGGGCTGATGGATGAGTCGGTCCCGCTTTCGCACTCCCGGTTCAGATTGAAGTTGATGCAAATCGCCTCAGCTCCCGCTTCAACCATACGCCGTGCGTCGGACTGGGTGCGGGTATATCCGATCGTCATCAAGCCACGTCTTGCCGCCTTCACCAGGAGCTCGATTTCCCGCTCGTAACCGAGCCCACACTTCTCAAGAAGTGCCCTTCTGAAGTCATCGATGTGGATGATGGAGGGGAAATTGGTGACGCCGGAAAAGCCCCACCTGATGATGCGATCGAGAAAGCGGTCGATATCGAGCTGCGGATCGAAAGTACAAGCGCCAAAAAACACCGGCAATTTCGTGCTCGGCAGAATTTCGGTTCGGCCGAAACCGGCTACGAACTCATTCGTGTTGCGTATCGGAAGAATTGAGGCGGGCGAGGACCCGCCCATGGCGCGAAAACGGCCAGCATTGAGCGCTAGCACGAAGTCTGCGCCTGCGCGTTCGGCGGCTCTGGCAGTCATGCCCGACCCGATTCCCGCTCCAAGCACAAATGAGCGGGAATTCCGGAAGAACTGCCTGATCCCACCACCCTTTACCTGGTCCGTCCGCGTGTGCACATCGCCCCGCTTTCTCCACGGCAGGTCTGAAATTAGCTCCAATTTGCCGGCGCGCGCAACCGTTTGAGTGCTTTTCCGTTCGACATGAAGAGGTGGCAGTCCGTAGGCGAGGCCGCAAGGCGAACCTTGCAAGCTCCACTAGGCACGGGTTTGGGCGCCCTTGCCGCCATAGGATTCGTGCCGGCGCTCCCGTAAAGGTAGGTGACGTTGCCAAGATGCTCGACGAAATCGACGTCAAGCTCAAAGCGGATGGCGGCCGTCTCTGCCGCGGGCGGAGAGAGGTCATCCGGTCGAATTCCAAGCGTTATCGGCTTTCCAACAAGCAGCTGATCCGGTTGGACGGGGACAGACACCGTCCTGCCTGCATCGAGCTTTACGTCCATGCCTCCCTCGTGCGCCGCCTCGATTTGGCCGTTCAGAAAATTCATCTTTGGTGAACCAATGAATCCAGCCACGAACCGAGACGAAGGATTGTGATAGAGATCATGAGAGGTTCCAACTTGCTCAATATGACCGTCCTTGAGCAACACGATCTTGGTGGCCATCGTCATGGCCTCAATTTGGTCGTGCGTCGCATAGATCATGGTGTTTCCCAGTTGCTTATGCAATTTGGCAATCTGAACCCGCATCTGCGCCCGCAACTCCGTGTCAAGGTTCGACAGGGGCTCGTCGAATAGGAACACCTTAGGCTCGCGGACGATCGCGCGTCCTATCCCCACCCGCTGCCGCTGTCCGCCTGACAGTTGTCTCGGCTTACGATGTAAGAGGCTATCGATTTGCAACAGCGATGCAGTGGCAGAGACTCTGGTGTCGATCTCGAGCGGCGCCAGTTTGGCCATCCGCAATGGAAAGGCCAGGTTCTCCCGCACTGTCATGTGCGGATAGAGCGCATAGCTCTGAAACACCATACCGAGATTGCGGTCAGCCGCATCGAGGTGTTGACGACTTTATGGTCAATTAGCAGATGACCAGCGTTGATGCGCTCCAGCCCAGCGATCATGCGCAGCAGTGTCGACTTACCCGACCCGGATGGCCCGACAAACACGACAAATTCACCGTGGTCGATCGCCACGTTGATGTTGTGCAGGATCTGGATAGTCCCATAGGATTTGCTGACGCCTTCCAAACGAACATCGGCCATCACGCTCTCCTCTGTCGCGCGCATCCAGCTTGCGCTGGTGCCACCTCAATCTCGCAGAGGCTGGACACAATGAAATCTGGCGGAGCCAGTGATGGATCCTCTCGGAGGGGCACACCAGTCGTGACCAGCACGGTCAAAAGACCAGCTCGCTTGCCGGCTTGAATATCCGTCGGAACCTGGTCGCCGATCATCAGCGTCGCACTCCGCGCCGTCCCCAAGCGGGAAAGCGCCGTCTCGATCATGTGCGGCTCGGGCTTGCCAATGATCAAGGGTTCGACTTTAGTGGCTGCAGCTACGGCAGCGATGCTTGCTCCTGCGCCCGGCTCGAATCCGCCCGCGGTAGGCAACAGGAGATCGGGGTTAGTTCCCACAAATGCTGCTCCGTGCGAGATCGCCTCCACCGCAATCCGCATCTTGTCGTGTGAGATCTGGCGATCTAGGCCCATCACGACGACCTCCGGCTTTTGGTCGGTCGTCTCGAGACCGACCTCCGCGATAGCCTTCACGAGAGATGGCGCGCCGATGACATAGACGCGGCTCGCATCCGGGTGCTTCGCGCGGATGAACTCGGCGGCTGTAATAGCGCTCGTGACAACGTCCTTCGGCGCGATGGCGAGTCCAAAGGCATCCAACTTGCGGACAACGTCATCGGGCGTATGCGTCGAATTGTTTGTGACGAAGCAGAACGGCAGTCCGCCCGCCTTCCACTCTCCAAATGCGCGGATGGCATCCGGAATTGAAGCATTCCCGCGATAGAGCACACCATCCAGGTCCGAAATGATCCCATCAATCTGCGGCCATTTGAGGCGAGAATTTCGGTCAGCCATTCATGAGCATCCCGCCGTTCACGTGAACGATTTGCCCAGTCATGTAGGACGCTGCGGGGCTTGCGAGGAAGACGGCCAGGCCCGCGATATCTTCGGGTACTCCCACCCGTCCCAAGGGGATCCGGCCGCTGTGCCGCGCTTCGGTCTCCTCTCGCGGGCGGCCGTGCATCGGCGTATCAATAATGCCGGGCGCAATCGCATTCACATTGATGCTGAGGGGAGCGCATTCATAAGCAAGCAGCTTCGTGACATCGTGAACGATCGCCTTCGACAAACAATAATCGGCTCCGCCCGCCTGGTAGTTGAAGACGGCTCCCCTCGATGACAAGGAGGAACCTACATTGACGATGCGCCCCCCTTTTGTCCTCATGAAGCGCTCAATGGTCAATTTTGAACAACGAAGGACACCGACCGAATTGATCTGGATCGTGCGTTCAATTTTTTCTGCGCTGCCGTTCAGGAGCGGCTGGGCTGATTTGATACCTGCATTGTTCACCAGCACGTCGAGCCGGCCAAAGCGCTTGCCAATCTCATCGAGCACTTGGACAACGTCTTCTTCGCGCGCGACATCCATGGCCATCGGCAATATGCCGTTGCCATAGGGCAATCTCACCAGAGTGTCCCTGAGGTGTTCCAGACTGGCATCGCTAGCTACGACGTTCGCCCCTCCCTGGCGGAACGCATTGGCAATGGCAGAACCGATGCCCCCTCCGGCGCCGGTCACGAGCACGGTTCTGCTTGACACTGAGAACTGTTCGATCATTCCAACTCCACGATCGTTTGAGATTTTAGAAGCTCGTCAACCGCCTGGGCGGTCGGCATGGAGCTTTGAGCCCCCCGCCGTGTTACACACAAGGCGGCCACGGCCAGCGCCTTCCTTACAGCTTCCCTCAGAGGCAGCCGTTGAGCCATCGAGGCGGCGAATGCTCCATTGAAAGCATCTCCCGCCGCTGTGGTATCGACGACTTTGACGGGAAAGGCCCGCAAGGCAAATGAGATCTTCGCATCGGCGTAATAGGCGCCCTGTGCTCCCAGCGTGATCAGCGCGGCTCTCGGCCCAAGATCAAGAAGCTTCGCGGCCGCGTGGGCGGCAGTCTCGAAGTCGCTCACCTCTACCCGCGTCAGTTCAAAAGCTTCAGTCTGGTTTGGCGTGACGAAGTCGACGCTTTTCCACGCCGCGACCGAAAGCCCTGGCCGCACCGGCGCCGGGTTAAAAATGAGCTCAAAGCCCTTGTCGCGCTTTATCTCGAAGAGCCGATTAAGCGCCGGGATGGGCATGCCCATTTCGGCCACGACGATTGCGTCGCGCTCTATGAACTTGGTTGCGCTCTCGACCATGTCTGGCGTCATCTTCGAATTGGCGCCCGGGTCTATGACGATCAGGTTGGAGCCATCGTCGCCAACCAGAACCAAGGCCGAACCCGAGACTTCGCCTGCACAGACTTTGATTGCGTCAGTGCGAACGCCTGCTTCTGTGAGTGAGTTAAGGAGCAACTGGCCGGCATCATCATCGCCGAGGCGCGTGTAGAAGTGTGGCCTCAGTCCAAGCCGCGCGGCCGCAACGGCCTGATTGGCGCCTTTTCCTCCAGGATGGCGGGTCAAAGCACCCATCAGACTTTCACCCGGCATCGGAAGCCGCTCGACATTGAAGCAGATATCGAGATTCGTTGTTCCGAAGAACATCAATGGCCTGTCAGTCATTTTACGGCACCGAAGGTAAGGCCACGTTCAAGGTGACGCTGACCGACCACGATCAGAATGACCGGAATAATCATCGTGCCCGCGTCCCGATTGGATCTGACTTTCTGTGACGCCAATCATAAACAGCGTCGTCATTGCTCTCGGCTCCGCAATCATCTCTCTGCTCGTCGGTATGCCCGCCGGCTACGTCCTGGCGCGGAACGCGATCGACTCGGGCGTGTCGAGGCAAGTGTCTAGCTTGCCGTCCTTGACCACGAAATCATGCACCCTGTACGACCTAGCAATCGGTGTTAGCCTGTCCCAATAGGCATCGTCCGGATAAAGCTCAGGCCTTACCTTGATGCCGGTGAGCTTCTCAAATTCCGACAACTGGGCTGCGACTGCATCAGCATACGGGTGAATGTCGTACGCCCGCACGATTGACGCACCTTCGAACTGGCGCCAGTTGATGTCGTCCGCCTTGGCTCGGATCGACGCTACGGCCATTCCGGCAAAAAGCGTTGCGCAGATAAGAGCTGTTTTGGCGATATTGGCAAGACCGCCGCAACAGCCGGTAAGCTTCCTTGGCATAAATCCCTCCGATGGCTCTCTGGCCCTTAAACCAAGCCCTCCTTTTCAGGAGACCGTGTAATGACAAGGCTATCTCCTGTCTTTCCGTCGTAAGCGATTTTCCAAGATCTCATTGGGTAAGGTTGGGTAAGTTCGACAGTTCGGCAATTAAGAAACCGATCTACTGATCGCGGCACGCGTGCTCAACTTTTTTTCTACGCGTAAGCAAGGCTGGCGAGAGCCGACCTCAACAAATCAGTTGGCAGCTCAAGACCTGGGCGCCTTGCAGCTTCGGCACGCAGGCGACCGTCCACCAACCTGAGCCAGTCAGCTTCGAAATGTGATGTGTTGTTCGTAGTGCCGTGCGCGAAACGGAAACGGCCCCAATTCTCGATGGCAGGTCTCACAGTCTTCTCGGGCCGGCTTCTACCCCTAAGGTGATCGGCACGGAGCATGCCGCACAGCGTCTTCAAAACCTTGACGGCATCGCCAAAGGTCGAGAGCTCGACGCTCTCCGACCCGGGACGAAAGGCGTTGCCGGCCACGCCCGCCTTCTGTTGGGCACATGGCTGGACGGCGTTCTTCGAACTGGCCGATATCGCCCAGAATGCTCGCCGCCGAAGATCGGCGACGGCGATCTCGCCCGTTGCGCTGGAGCGGTTCGTCGGATTGACCAATGGTTCGAGATCGAGCGCGACATCTATGGCTGAGCGCTGAGGAGCGGCTGCGGATCCGCCGGGAGAGAAGCGTGCCACTGCTGACCGACCTTGAGTCTTGGCTCCAGGCAGAATCTGCCTGGCTCCCCGGCGCGATAGCTACCCTACCAATTCGTGCAGGAGATCTCGCAGCTCACGTCAGTTAGCTTTCCGGGCGTTAGTTATCTTGGGAGATTACTCCGATGCTGATTATTGAAACTATTTTGAAGCCCGACCAGTTTGGCGGCATTGGACTTTTCTCCGCAACTCCTTTGACTAAAGGTACGTTAGTTTGGATTCACAACCCCCTCGTCGACATTGCGGTGACACCTGAACAATACCAAACTCTAGCTCCAACATTTCAAGCTCTGCTTGATAAGCACGCGTATCCGAGAGACTACAAGGCTGATGATGGTGTTATAGAGTACAATGCCGACAACGCTCGGTTCATGAATCACAGCAGCCACCCAAACACATATCAAGACGATCATGGCCGTATTTTCACAGCCCGTGACATACAATATGGTGAAGAACTGACTTGCGATTACTTATCTTTCGATCCAGGGTGTGACTTATGGTGGAATAAGGAGCTATCGCCGAACGTTGGTGCCGCAGCGGCGTAGGCGCTAATGATTGGGGCAGGGTCCGGTGACCTTGATTTGTGAGCACGTTGTACGCTGTGATCGCGTGCAAAAGCGGTTCGTGGCGCCGGAATTCTGCGTATGAAAGCTGGTTTCGAGCGATTTCCCATGAGCGAGTGTGTGTAAAGGTGCTTTGCACCTAAGCAGCTAGCTTCGTCACGGGCGTTTCTGTAAAGAGGGTTGGCACGGAAGCGAGTTGGTGATTGCGTATTGATCCGCGATTCGGCGGTTCGAAGTCGGTGCATATGTTGGCCCCAGCAACTGCGCTCTGCTCGCCCGGAATAGTTTTAGGATGGAGGCTTCCCGAAATCTGATGCCGTCCAAACTGCCAACACTGAAAAGACGGCTCGAGAAGAGCCCTGCCGCGAGTCAGGATGTACTCAGGCGGTTCACGTGGGAGATCAGAGCCATTAATGTGTGTCTGGACGACCTTCGTTATTTCCAGGCGCATGCGCTGGGCCTTGCTGCACCACAAATGATGATCTTGATGGCCCTGATCGACTTGGAACAGGGCGACGGTGTTCCGGTAAATGTGGTTGCAAAGTTGATGAAGGTTGAGTCGGCCTTCATTACCAAGCATTCGAAACAGCTGGAGGATAAGCGATTCGTGCGACGTAAGCGCTGCGCGAACGATGCACGAATCGTCAACCTGTCGCTAACGGACAGCGCTCGCAGACGACTCGCGAGCATCGCGGCGCAGCAGGAAGAACTCGATCAGTTTGTTTCTGGTTATCTCGATATTGCGGACTTTGCAAAGCTGGCTAGTTGCCTTAGCGGGGTCAGGCAACGGCTGGAAAAAGCCCGCCTGCACGCCGCGTTAAAGATGCAAGAACCTTCAAGAGAGCAGCAGCTGCGGGACACCTAGCGGGTCAACAACTTGAGACGACGAACCTACTCGCCGCGCGATCGCAGCGAGCACAGCTCAAAGCCTGGATCCGCGAGCTCGAATTTACTCGGCCGCTATGTAACAGCTCTAGCGCGGAGCCGTGTGACCAAATTCGGTCCTCCAGGCTATGGCTGTGCGCATGCTGAAGGAGCCATGCGTCCACAGAAGCTCCAACTCAGCGATTTAGTCGACTCTAGCAATCGTTTCCGCGTATCCTGTCCCGTGAGACGCTGAAGGCGCGGAATTCTGTGCCGCCCCCAGAGCGCTATCGCTATCCTGGACAGCTCATCGCGTCGTTCTCGGTTACGCAGTTTGGACTAATCATCAGAATGATTTCACCGTCTAATGTGAGGACAACTGACCGAGATGTGCTCATTTTGCCACAGCACCCTACACCTTTGCTTGATAGTTCTCTTCTGTTAGGAACACATCATTTTGGAGCCAACCAAGACGTGCCATCGAATAGGGGCCAGCACCATCGTCGATGTCTTGCAGCAGAGAAGCAGGGATTCCTGGACAACTACCCCTGCGGGCAACCGGCTGGTTGAGAGCCAAAGCGCTCCGTGATCAAGCGCGCCTGAGCGGGGGCGCATCGTATATTCTCGCGTTTTCGTAGCAATTGTCACATGACTCCTGTTGAAGCAATCAAACATTGGTACATGTCCCTGGACGACGAACTTCAATCAGATATCGCGTATATGTTCGTATCTCTCACGCTCGGCGACTGCCAGTTTTCGCCTACTGCAGCCGTTCGAAGACTGCTGCAATGGTTCGACCTGCGCAGCGCAGGCACGGAATATGAGGATGCGCTAGCCGCGGTCATGTTTCGCGCCTCGTTCGAATACATGTTTGCCGACCGCTTCACAGCTGCCGGTTGGGCCTTTCCCGAACAATTGTTCAAAGACGTGATCCGCGAGGCTGCTGAAGGGAAAGAGGCAAGCAAATTCGCAACGAGGGCATTTCGGTTGCTGCGTAACCTTCCGAACCGAAAAGCGAAATGGAGAGAGGCAGGTGAGAATTGGAATGCCTTGGTCAACTCGGTCCTCAACGACGATGCGCTGAAGCAATGGACGCACGAGCAACTCCTGGCGAGCGACTTCGGGTCGACGCAAAACTGAAAATACCCGGAAATATTGGAAGTGTGCCAATTCAGAATGAAATTGCCTGAGACCAGGCAGTGCGGCGATTAGAACGGCAAATTCCAAAGAGAGTAGAAGGGCCGGCCGAGAGCGCCCCAAAAGAGCACCGCCGCGACAGCGAAACGCATTGATCTAACCACTGGCCCGGTCTCCCTTACGGATATTTGGCGGCGTCGCATCCGCAACAAGCAGGAAAGCGGCGATTGCAAAAGGCTCAGGCGGTATCTCTGCTCGGAATTAGCGCCTAGCGGCCGAGTGCTCCCGAGGAGCCCATCAGAGCAGTGAGGCCGCCCAGGCTTGGCTTTGGTGACGATGGCGTCGACAACTGCGGAGGTAGACCCACGGCTGGTGGGCGCCTTCACTGTTGGTGTCCACCGGGATGCCGAGAACGTCGAGAGACGGAGGACAAGCGCCAGCTCTGCGCGGGGATGACCGTGCTCGACGTCAATCAGCCATTGACGGCTAACGCCAATCCGCTTGGCCAGTGTCGACTGGTCTAGCGTGAGGCGTTTGCGTCTGTCGCGAATGACGGCGCCGAGGTCGGCAGGTGTACCGATGAGCATCGCAATCCCAAATGTCGGCGATCGCCTACATTATTCTATGTCGCCGTTTGCTGACAGCCGATATGTCGCCATTCGCCAACATTCCAATTTGCCGTCGATCGCCGACATTTGCGGCCGGGAATATGATCTTTTCAAACGATGAAGAGAATAACCCCGCACTAACAAGCAATGCCGTTCCGCGCTGCGGCAAGTTCCCGGCCTGTTCGGTGCCTCTTGCTCGGATGTGACGCCGAATGGCCGCTCCTCGCGCCAAACCTCGATCCAAGAGGGGATATAGGAGGCGTGCCCCTCCCTCACCTCCGGTCGCAGGCCGAGACCGGCGGACAGAAGGCCCCGCCAAGCTCTACGACGAACTCTTCCACGGCATAGCCTTCATCGCCGATTTGCTTGCGGCCGCACTCGCGATTCAGGCGGCTCTCGTGGGCGTATGTCGTGCCCAACGCCACTCATTGCGCGCGTCGCGGCAGAAAATGGAAGTACGCGGCCCTCACCTTTTCAGGTGGTGTATCGACCTTCGCCAGAGTGCCTGCGAAGCCTGTCGAGATAGCTACTGCGATCGGTCGGAGCGAGATGTAGAACAGTGCGGCGCGGCTCGGTGCTAATCGACCCGGGGGCTGAAACCAGGCCACTAGTCCCTACCACATCCGCACTGCCGTTGAGACTAGCGGAAAGGTGACTCGGCGCTGACTGATCTGGAGCAATAGCGCTGTCCCTGCCACATCCCGTTAACCCCAAAGGGCTCTGTATCTATGATAGCTTACCGCAAGCTGACAGGCCTTTGCGCATTCGGTCAAGAGTGTGTGGTCAATACCCGCTCAATCTGCCGCGGAAATTCCCGCAATCACTCAGACATGCTCTCAGTCTGTCAGCCGTCGCGGCTTCAGGATCACCCGGACGGTTCGGGCTGCTGATCAATGAGACATTGTCGGTTGCGGACCATACCGTCGTAGATTCTCCACCCGTTAGGGGCCAGGCCCCCGCTGTGGCGTCAAATTGCGAATTCGGTGCTTTGCGTCTGCCCATCCCTCAGCCGTGCATATTGTACTGCTATGTTCGTTGCAGCTCCGTGTACCGGTCGATTGTCGGAGTGCATTTATGGAATTCCAGTAAGCCTTCAATCTGGGAATACTGCTGATGACGAACGGCGAGGCCCGATGATCATTGCGCCCCTAAATTGTAGTCATGCGACAGAGAATACATCATCGCGCGACTGAGCGACAAACTGGCGGTCAGCCATAGCTGGAAAGCAGCGGCGATACGACTTGGCGGCTGCATCGGCGGGACTTGATGGGAAAGGCGCTGTCCCTATCCGCATCCGCACTGCCAATGAAGTGAGCCTCAGAATCGAGAGGCTAACGCACCGGCTTTGCCCCTGGGGGCTGTTCACAGAGAATGCCTCGTGGGTGTCAACGAGAACTCGGCCTTGAGTTACGTACCCGGACTGATAGGCGAGACTGAGGGCGTCGATGATTGCTCGGATTCATCCACAGGGAGATCCATAGTCTGCGGAGAATGAGCAAACACGGGCTTGCTCACGCTGCTGCCGATCACGTCGTCCGCCAAGCGTCATCATTGAAGTAAATCTTAGTCCTCGACATCACTCATCGACAAGCCGCCGGGATGCATAAGTATATTCCAAAGAGATCCGGCGTGCCTGTTCAATGAGGTTGGCGGCGGCGCTATGCCCCCCGTCGATATTCTCATAGTAGAGGTACGGTTGGCCCAACGCAGCAAGCCTCGCCGCTGCCTTGCGGCCATGCGCTGGATGAACGCGGTCGTCCTTGGTGGACGTGAGAATGAAGGGGGCCGGGTAGGTCTTGCCTGGCACCAACCTCTGATAGGGCGAGTAGGCCTCGAGCCATTTGCGTTGTTCGGGTATGGTGGGATCGCCATACTCGCCGATCCAAGAGGCTCCGGCGCCCAGCTTGGTGAACCGCACCATGTCGAACAGCGGAACCTGTAAGATGGCCGCATTAAAGAGCTCGGGTCGTTGGGTGATTGCGGTCCCTACCAGCAGGCCTCCTTGGCTACCGCCGACTACGCCCAGCCGGCGGGGAGAAGTGATTTTGCGCCGGATCAAGTCCTCCGCGACGGCGATAAAATCATCCCATGTGCGCTGCTTCGTTGCTCCTTGGGCAGTCTGGTGCCATTGGGGCCCGAACTCACCCCCGCCGCGTAGGTTCGCGACAACATACGCGTTGCCCTGCTCGAGCCAGAGCCGTCCGGTGAGGCCCACGTACGAGGGGACGAGCGGGATCTGAAACCCACCATAGCCATAGAGAAGTGTTGGAGTTGATCCGTCAAACCTTGCGCTCTTGGGTCGTAGCAGAAAGTAAGGAATGCGGGTGCCATCGCGCGAGATTGCCTCGAACTGTTCGACGACAAGTCTCGAGGCGTCGAACCTCGGAGGTGTCGCTTTCAGTGCCTCAAGGCGTTCGGTTGCCGCGTCGAAGTACCAGAGCATCGTCGGGCTAAGAAAGCTGGAGACGGTGAACATCGCCTCGTCCGTTTCATGCGATGCTGCAGCCAGACCGACACTCGCATTCTCTGGAAGCGGGATCGGCGTGGCCCGCCAGGCGCCCTGATGGTACTTGTAGACGAACGCCTTACCCTGAACATTGTCGAGAATCGTTAGGATTAAACGGTTTCTTGTGGCGGTGAATCCGCTGAGCGCTTGTCGAGGCCCAGGCTTGAAAACGAGCGAGGGTCTGGCGCGCAGCGGATCCTGCTTCCATTCGGCCAGGTCATACGAGATGATCGAGCCAGCTGAGAAGGTGGTGTCTCCGGACGGCGGCATCCAGTCTTCGTTGAGCCTCACCAGCAGGCGACCACTGGCGATGGCCCCGATGGTCGCCTTCTTTGGCAGATTGAGCTTAGTCGGCTTGGCCCCAAAGAGAACATACTCATGTTCGAACGAACTGATGCCGCGCACCGCGCCGATCGCATGGACCCTGCCTTCACTGTCGTGCAGCACGAATGGAGTGGCCCCGACATCGGTTGGCTCGCCACGGAAGACCTCGCGCGCTTCCGCGAGCGACTGACCGCGCTTGATCTCCTTCACGACGAAAGGGTAACCGGCTTGCGTCATGGTCCCTTCGCCCCAATCTCGTGCAATTAGGACCGTGTCGCTGTTTACCCAAGTGACCTGCTGTTTTCCCTCCGGAAGTGCGAAGCCGTTCGTGACGAAGGTTTTGGCGACAGCGTCGAATTCCCGGACGAACACAGCGTCCTTTCCGCCGTCAGACAGGTTGAGCAAGCATAGGCGCTCTTCGGGCGGAAGGCAGCTCACCCCTTTAAGGACCCAGTTTTTCTTGTCCGCGTCGGCGAGAGCATCCACGTCGAGGATGGTCTCCCATCGAGGGCTCTGGGTGCGATAGCTTTCAAGTGTCGTGCGTCGCAAGACGCCGCGCACCTGGTTCTCGTCCTGCCAGAAATTATCGAGGCCGCGCCGTCCCAATGAGACGTACGGAATTCGGTCCTTGGCCTGAAGAACGTGGAGCGCTTCCCCGTAGAATCGCTGGTAACGTGGATCCGATTGCAGCGAACTGAGTGTCTTGGCGTTCTCGGTGTGAGCTCAATCCAATGCGCGCGACCCTTCGATTTCCTCAAGCCAAAGAAAAGGATCCTCAGCCCCGCTCGCAGGCGCTAGCGCATGCGACAGCCCTGCGGCCATCAAACAGCTCATGGATAGCGACGCTGCGAGAAAAAGCGAATTTTTCATGGGAGTGTCCTGAAGTTAGCCAGGCGGACTTGGGCCTCGTGCTAGGTGAGTGGAAGCATTTGGAAGATGCATACTCCGCTTCAAAGAGCTGGCATGCGGGAACCGCGTCCGTTAGCTTTACATGGTGCAAGCAGCGTGCCGCTTGAAAATTGGAGGTTCTCCAGTCGTTTCCAACCCATGTAAGTGTCGACTTTTGGACGTCGGTCTCAAACCTGACAGCCGGTTCTTAGCAAGAGCGGCATGTTGCGCAGCGCCCGCCTTGCTCATCGTCGCAGTACGTAAATCTTCGACGATCGCTTGCGCGACCGTTCGGCCACTCACAACTCGGCTACGGGCAGCATCATCCGTCGACAGTTGCGACGTTAGGTGTGAAGTGCGAGCACAAGTCCGATCTTCGCGCCCTGCTGATCGTGTTGGCCGGCACCATCAGTGCACCGCGCAGGCTCCCGGTACTCGATGTGATTTGCTGCCTGTTGGCTGGAAGAGACTTGAAGCGATTGCCGTTGGGCAAGGCTTTTATCCGCCAGCCAAACGCGTAACCTGCGGCAGGTTCGGTGGCCGAGCCGGCATGCGCTCGATGCCACTATTTCTAGATTCCGCAGCGGGATCTCTCCTGAGCAATCGTGACCGCGGAGAGCCCCAACATCACGTCGCGGGTGACTCCGAAATGGAGACGGTAGAGCCACCAGATTGCGCAGCACCGATCGAGATCGTACATGGCGAACGCGCGCCTTATTGCTACGGCCATCCGCGCCATCGGCTTCGTTCCTCGTATCATCTGGAAACCTCGACGTCTCGGGCCAAGCGTTCTCCATGTCGTGTTTTGATCGGCGATGGTTCGCTGTGAGCATGCATCCGCAATGGATTGGCAGCTCAGATTGCTGTTCGTCATGAGCTCTTTTCCGGGTTTCGAAGCTGGCTGCACACGGCTATGTGCATGCGATCTACCGTGACCCTACGGTGGAGGTACTGCTTGCAAAACGCCCAGATCTGGTAGGGCCCAATTGACAGTCCGATAAATACGCTCGCGCAGTCCCACTGCTACGCAGAGCGACTGCGCCACTTGCGACGGTCGGTTGCGGCTACGCGACCTTTGCTGCCACTTCCTTAAGAATACCTCCGCCAAGGCTATGTAGGGTCGCACCGGCAAAGGCTAGGCCGCTTCCCACGGCCGCCGATTTCGCTGCCCAATTTGCGCGAACCCAGTCGACATCGAGCGCTCAGTACTTGTTAGATCGCTCAGTCGCAAAGCAGCCGAGACGATCATCCCGCGCACGGCTAGGGGTGCGAGCGCTGGCCGCGTATAATGGCATTCCGCGATGTCCTCCAGTCCTCCGATCCTGCGTGCTATGGTGCAACCTCGGACTGGCCGACAGCCGGAGCTACATCGGTCCAGCGAAAGTAACATCCTCAGGCGAGGCAATACGGGGGTTATCTTGCAGCCCGCATGACGGGGCCGGCGCCACCAAGACCGAAATGCCAGGATGACCTTGCATCTGGTGGCTAGCCAGCGGGTACGATCATGCGTACCCACTGGCGTCGCGAGCAACCCACTGCTAAGCGGTGAATTGTCTATCCAGGTAAGGACAACCGAAATGACCGCAGGGTGCCAGTCCGGCGCGATCCGTTTCTCCCCGCCTTGCGTCTCATACCCGCGTAAGCCTGACGAACCCTCCTTCGGCTAATTCGGCTTTGTAGGCCCGTCCGTTAAGCTGGATTGTTGTGGGGTTATCAGCGGTCGGCATGAAACCTTCTTCGCGCAGCTTGTCCATCAGGGCAGGTGTGGCCCATTGTTGTGGTAGCGGCGTTCCGAAGCGCCGGTGCTCCGTAAAGAATGCTCCGAAGTCCGGTACCCCCTCCCGGCCGACCCCAACCACTTGGTCTTCCGCAGGGTTATGAACAAGAAGAACTCGATTGGACCCATCCAAACCGGCCGTGTAGCGGTGACCTCGGATTTCATAGGTCATCGTCGGCTGGTCCGAGTCCGGCAAGAGACCCTGGTGGAGCAGCCTCTCGACCATGAAGTCAGGCGCGATTTGCGAACCGTGTGAAAATCTCTGGGGAGCGGCGAATGAGACATCTACCGCTTCCTCACGTGCGGCAGATGATGATGGTCCCGCTTCATTCATGATCTGACTGAACAAATCATGATCTTCCTGTGTCCAGACGTGCGCCGTTGGTGATTCTGGTGAACGGGCATGGTCGATCGGGTTCGGATTCATAAAGCTCTCCTTTCTATTATGAGAACAAGGCCTCTTGAAGATCTCCCCACAGGAGTGAGCTGAAGGTCGTCACGAATTCAGACATGGGCGGCTTCGTCATCGAGAGGCCAAGTTCGAATGTTAAGGAGGTTGGCTTTCGAGAAGCTGACAAAGATCGAAGAAGGGAGGCAAACCCGCGACCGCATTTGCCACGTCGGATACGATCATCTCCGAGCCAAATCCCATTTCGCCTGATCTGCCGGTCGGCGTGCAGGTCTGCGTCGTCCATCGCATCGAGCGCCGCCGAACGCACGGACGACGGATGGTCCGGGTTTTGATTGTCGGCAGATGCGAGCGGCCCCTGAGCAGACTGGGTCGCCCGCTCGCTGGCTACCCGGCGGCGGCTGTAGCTGGAGCATCTATAAATGGCGATCTTGCAGGCGCGTGAGAAACCGCCGCAGGCGCACTGAGTGGGGGCAAGCGCTGGCGCTGAAGGCCGTGGCCCACTTCTCCTTAAGGTGTGGACGCAACCAGGCGCCCCTGAAAGGGCTCAAGTCGTGGTCAATCGTGTTCGGCGCATCCCAATTTGTCGCAAACTCGCGACAGCCGCGCAGTTTCTGCGGCGCCCGACAACAGCAGCAGGTCCGCATATTTGTCCTTGCTGGCCAGGCCAACCATCAGATCAAGGGCTAAATGGTTGGCGCAGAGACCGGCATTTTTATTGCAGATGTTACGGTCCGCTTCGTCGTGACCGCTTCAGCCTACAAGTTGAATGGTGCAATGGCGATGAGGGACAAGTTCGGCGCGTGGAATGCAACAGTGCGACCTGCCTGTTCAAAATGTTTGGGTCAGGGAGCGCGCTTCAGATTAGGTCGAGGATGTCGAGGCAATCTACTCGAGAGAGGCTGGATCCGGTCCTTGATCCCGCAGACGAACGCTTGACGAGCCGCGCTGTGATGGGCGCAACCATCGGCAATATTCTCGAATTCTACGACTTCGGGACCTACAGCTTTTTCGCGATACAGATCGGCCAAGCGTTCTTCCCGGCAACCGACCCGTTCGCCAGCCTCATGCTGTCACTCGCAACCTTCGGCGCAGGTTTCGTGACCAGACCGATCGGGGCGATCGTACTCGGCTCGTATTCGGATCGGGTCGGCCGACGACCCGCGATGACCGCTAGCTTTACCATGATGAGCGCCGCGGTCCTATTGTTAGCTATGACGCCATCGTACGAGACAATAGGACTTGCCGCTCCGTCACTGGTCGTCTTCGCACGCTTGCTGCAAGGCTTTGCCCTCGGAGGTGAAGTGGGGCCGACGACCGCCTACTTGATGGAAGCGGCCCCCGCTGACGCCCGCGGTCTTACTGTCTCCTTTCAGCCCGCGAGCCAACAGACAGCTGCGACGGCTGGAGCGTTGGTTGGAGAAATACTGTCGCTCACCATGACGAGCGAAGCTCTCAATGCGTACGGATGGCGGATTGCGTTGTTGCTCGGCGCCGCTACGTTGCCGTTTGGACTTTGGTTGCGGAGCGCCCTGCCTGAAACGTTGCACCGGCCCGAGCACGTTCTGGTCACCCAGCCTTGGGGCCAACCACGTGCCGATCGTCGCATCATGAGCTTGGGATTTGTGATCCTGGCCAGCTGCACGATCACTACTTATGTTACAGGATATATGACCACCTACGCGATCAACACTCTCCACGTTTCCGCGCCGCTTGCCTTTGGTACTACGCTCATCAGCAATGCGGTGGGAATTGCTGCAGCACTGCTGGGCGGCCTACTCGCCGACCGCGCAGGCCGTCGCCGCACCATGATATGGCCGCAGGTTACTGCATTGCTGATGACCTATCCGGTATTCTTGTGGATTGCAGAGAGTCGCAGTGCGTTCGCACTTCTAGGAGGTCTCGGCGCCCTCACCCTGATCGGAACGATTCCGTATAGCGCCTTCTACGTAAGCATGGCCGAAGGTTTACCCAGGAACCTTCGTGGTGGCGCTCTCGCGACGATTTACGCTTTAGCGATAGCGATTTTCGGAGGCACAGCTCAGCCAATCGTCACTTGGCTGATCCACCTGACCGGGAGCGCACTCGTGCCCGCATGGTACATGCTTTTCGCGAGCGCGGCCGGGCTCCTTGCCATGCTCATGATGCCGCAGACGGCGCCACTCAATTTTACACCCAGCCATAAATGATCCTTCCTGACGCCACGACGGCTACCCTAGGCATAGCGGGAAGAATGGACATCCATGACGTCCGAAATTCGAATCATCGGATCGTAGGACTATCGGTGCAGCATGGAAGAGCAATAGATACTGATGATTGATCAGTTTTGGATCGAGCAGGGGCTCGCAGCGGAACACAGCGTGGCGCTCTCAACGGCTTCTCCCGTCTACCCAACCTTCGCTGATGCGGCGGTTGCGCGTTAGCTACCGACTGGCTGAAAGTGAGCAATCGCTTCGAATAAGGTGGCGCCGCCTGCACCATCTGCCAGTGTAACTGTACGGCATGAGGGCGCGGCCGCTGTTGGAGCAAGCGGCCGCACGAGGATCGATCCTCATTCTCTGCTTGAGTTGTTTTCCGTTCTCAGTGTCGCACGCACGAGGGATCGGCCAAACAAAAAAACAGATCGCAGATACCATCCAGCGGGTCGTCCGCGCACTGAGGATACGAAGTATCGGCTACATGCACCCTGGCGGCCACCGGTTGCGCGGAAACTGTTGCAGCAAAAGAAGGCACCGCCGCCGTTGCGAGCGCGAGGGCGCTCGCCGTCACTAACACAGACTTTTTCATGCGAGAAATCGCTTCCCTAGGTTGGCCCCAACCCTCCTCGGGTCTATATGAGGACGCTGCAAGCGGTAAAATTGATTTTCTTGATCAGATCTATCTAGGGAATGGATAAGTCCGGACATCTCCGTAAGGTTCGATGTTAGCGCGCGCGGAACCTGCAATCTGCTTAATCGAACGCTGGAGGAGCCTCGGAGTAGTCGATGACGTCTGGGAGCCCTCGAGTTAAGCTTGAATCGGACGGATCGTACGAGCAAGGCGACAGTAGGCTTGCATGCTCCCGCACATGCGGCGCCGCAAGGGGAGAGCCGTTGACCCGCGAACGTGTTCCCGAAGATCATGCAGCAATTGAGGAGCGGCTCTCGAGGCGATGGAAGACGAGTTTCACGCTCGGCTGAATCAACGGCTCGCCAAAGCAGTCCTGACGGGCAATGCCGAGCGAACGGTCGGGGCTCAAATTGTCGACGAGCTCGCTCGCGAGATCAAAGGCGCGGCGATGCACCGGGCGCTTACGGCTCATGGCGTCGAGCTAAAAAAGACGGTCAGACCTATGTACGGGTTGCTATCGTGAGCTCGGTCTTAACTCAATGGATAGCCTCCGCCAAGCTGATCGGCTGGTGGAGGCTGCTCTTGGGGCAATGCCGCCGTCGTGTGCTCGTGACGGCGGCTGAACACGCAGCGACATGACTGACCATACGCCCACATGTTGGGATTGTCGGACGGCTCGGCGCGACATCGCAGTTGAAGTGAAGCAGCTCCGACGCCACTTGGCTTGAGACGCTCGAGCAAGAACGACAGCCCCAGCATCTTGGGGGCCAAGGAGGCTTGATGCTGGGGCCGTCGTAGCCTTATGCAAGAGTAGCAAACAGGCCACGTTATTGTGCACCGCCCGATCCGATTCGTCAAAGCGGCCGTGATGCTCAGCTCCCGTGCCACCGAACCGTTCGCGATCCGTTGAAACTCCGCCGAAGGTTTGCGCGCCAGCTTGCCGCGGGCAAACAGGCGAAAGCACTGTTACATCCGAGCGGGTCGCCGCCGGCATCAGGTACATGTTTTCGGTCTGCAATGCTCAGCGGCCTAGCTTCTCGCCCGAGCGCCGATGTTTGCCACACCTCGGAATGGCAGCTTGCTTGTGGTCAATCCTCCGGGATGGCCCACTCGCTACCCCGCGCGTGAGGTGCATTCTTTCCCAGGCTCCATCTTTTTGTAAGATGGGCCCGAGATGGCTCGGCCCTGCTCCGGCAATCCACCGAGCCGATCCGAAGGCATGAAGGCTGCCACCGAACGGCTGCCCCCAAGACAACCCACTCACGAGATCCCCAGTCGAGCGATGTGCGCTGAAACGTGCCCGGGATCGGGAAGGGGCTGCCACGGCTGGCCAGCGGCGGCGCTCAACAAGGACCTACAGAACGCAGGCGTCAGCTTGCCGCGGTGGATCACGACGTTCTCGTGGCCCTCAGCGGCTCGCGCGTTCTGCCAATGCTGATTGTATCCGCGCTGTTCGTCGGACTTCACGTGGCATGCAGCGAATTCGCGATCGCTCAGGGTTGCCAATTGCCGGGCACGAGCCGGCTGCTCGGTATGGATGTGCACCCACATCGGCCGTGGCATCGCGCCGCTGCGCAGCGCCTTCGGCTGCAGCTTGATCTCGAATAGCTTCCCTGGCTCTCCCTTTAAGGCGCGCGGCGGATCCACTGACTCCAGTTCCCCCGCCGCGCGTAACTGTTCGAGGTAGTTTTGCGATGGAAACGGGTAGGTCTTCATGCAATCGCTCGTGATCGCTGCCTTCTGCTCTTTCCATGATCTTGCCTGTCCCTGCAGCTCGGACAACATCCCGTTGAGCCGGACTATTTTGTCGTGCACCTCGGGAACTTGCGAAGGTGTGAGCAGGCCACGTCGGCGCGGCTCCTGCAGCGCGGTTACACAGCCATCAATTTCGTCGGCCTGCGTCCGCAAGCGCGTAATAACCCGCTCCAAGACGTGTTCGGCGTCCTCAGGCTTCATCTGGCGCGCCTGCGAGACCGCTCTCTGCTGCGCCCGCAGGTCGAACTGCAGCAGCTTATCCAATCGCTCAAGTAATCCCGCCAGGGCTGCTTTGGACGGCGGCGCCTGCCACACCTGCAGATGCTCGGTTGCAGCGGATGAGGCGCGTGCTTCCTCCGTGGTCGCCAGCTTCTTGGTACCGAGATCTGAGCGCACGATAACCTTGCGCGTCGGAGCCGTAGCGGTATCGGGTCTGGCGAGTTGCGGCTCGGATGAGCTGGCCGTTGAACTCCCCTCGCCTGCAGCCGCTGCGCGCCTATCTCTTGCTTTTCCTTTTCCTTTTCTGCGACTTGAATTGCCTTGGCTCACCCCGGCAGTATTTTCCGGCAGCGCAGCCCAAGCCGGCGCTTCAATCGTGGCTGGCGTAGTTGGCTGCAATGCCAGCAGCCGCATGACCTCGTTCGCGGTCACCCACGCCCCTTCCACGATCTCGTCCAGCAACTGTAGGGGAACTTCAGCGCCCGTTCCGACCTGCCTCAGGCTGGCAACGATGCCGCTCAGCCCTGATGCAAATTCCGAAAGCCGCTCCATGACTCCTTCCAGAACGACGCGATGCTCCGCGTCGAGCGCTGCTCCATCGCTGTATAGAACGGCCTGGCTCGTCGAGACGAATGCCGGAAAAACGTCCTCGATGAAGGTCCCGAGCAGACGCACCCGCCCGCTCTCGTCCAAGAGGGCCTCGCGCACGTCTGGGTCGATCGTGCTCGCTCGGGAGTCAATCAAGAGCTCCGCGAGAGCGATCCGCGCTTGCAGATACATGCACTTTGTATTCAGAGCCCATCCGGTATGCAGTCTTAGTGCGGCCTCTTCGGCCTTGCGCATCTCGGGCGTGCTGCTTGGCAAGTTGGCAGTAGCCGCACAGACAGACTGCGTCCGCTCCGAGCGCAACACCTTTTTTCCCCACCATTCCATGCAGGCTGCATAGTGCTTCGCCACGCTTTTAAACGCGCCGATCACCTGGGCGGGCGTACCGCTGGCTCTGATCTTCGGGAGCCAGCCTAATGCTTCCTTTCTTTTGTCCTCCAGCTCGTAAATAATCCGGGTCGCCACTGCGTTACATTCTTCGGCCGCGTTCAGCGTGTCATCGCGGAGCCGGCGAGCCCGATCGTCGGGCAGAATGCGACGCGCCAAATTGGCAGGCAAATCCGCGTAATACTCCAGAACTGTTGAGCCTGCTTTGACGACTTGATCGATCAGCTCTTGCGCTTGTTGGAAGGTCTGGGCGTGCGTGGCCGCTCGACGGCTAGCTTCAAGCTCCTCGAGCAGGCCGCCCATTTTTCGCCTTGCTGCCTTGATCTCATCCCGGGTTGGCGCTGCCACATCCGAAGTTGGGTTGCCCAGCGCCGCGGTCCTGTCTTGAGGCCCAGAGCGCATCCGCTCCAAGACGACATCGAAAGATTGACTGCGTCCTCCCGGGAAGAGGCTGGGCCCTCCGCTCGAACCGCTCACGTCTGTGGCGTTGCCGGCTCCTGCGGCCCCAGCTTCCGATGCGCCGGCGCGGCCAATGCCTGTCATGCTTCGTCTCCGATAAAAGTCGCGGATGTGCAGCCCGTCTGGATAGACCGCCTGACTGACGACTAGCTGACCAAAAGCGTTCTTGCGGATGCAAAAGAAAGCCGACATCACCTGAAGTTCCGTTTCCTCGAAGCTCTAATGTTGCTGAGAGAGCGATGCGGGTAACACCGTCGGTGGTAAGCAGCCGAGAGGTAACCGCGGCTGAGGTGCCCTCGCATCGGACGCGATCGGGTACGAGTCTTGCCCCTCTGCCGGTGGCTTCGTCCACGCCGACTGAGTCAAGTCGCCCCCAAAATTGGTAGGTAGCCGGGAGAACAGTCGGGGACCAATCGGCGAATTATGGTCAAGCACCTTATGGATTGGCAGCCCACGATCGCCACACTCGTCCTGCTAACGGTAAGGGGAGTTTGACATAAGAGCTTAACAATCTAGCGGCCGTACACGATGACGAGATGCTGAAGGACGATCAGCATCACATTTCTCCTCGTCCCAGCCGGCTGATTCGACCTTCCGCAGATCCTCAGGCTGCATTTCGCAAAAGTGCGGCGCCTATACGGGCCCGGTGAGATCACCTTCATAGAAATATCGCAGCGAGCACACCAAACCCGCCGAGAACCAGCCCAATCAGCGAACCGGCCGTCGGCACATCTCTGAAGAGCAGAAATGTGAGCATTGGCTCCACGATCAGGATAGCTCCGACCGATATCGCGACAATGATCCAGATATTCTGCAGATGCATGTAGCCCAGCGCGTATCCGAAAACGAGGAGGATGCCGCCCAAGCATACCAGGAGAAACATCGGCCAAAGTATCGTCAGATCGCCACCGGTCTTTCCGAATTGCCTTGAGGCAATCAACTCGGCGCAAATCGAAAGCGCTTCTCCAAGGAAAATGGCCGCCATAGCCGCAATTTTCAACATCAAGGTCATCGGCCTCTGTGGTTCGGCTGCTCGAGGTGGCCCCAGAGACCTGCATCGGAGTAGCAGTTGAGTTCAATTTTCGGCATGCTAAATGCTTGCGAGTCGAGAGGCGCGCCTCACCTATCGCTTCTCGCAGGTCCTTCCAAGCGTCTGCCGGGCCGGTAATTGGCTTTCGACATGCAGCGTTGTTTCGCGTAAGATCACCCAATCTGCCTTGCTTGCACAAACCAAGATGGTTCAGGACAAGCCCGCTCCGCCGCCTGCCCTCTGCGTGAGCAAGCAAATCAGGGGCTAGGATGCAATCCGCACGGGAAGAGCGGAATAGCCGTGCACGAAGTTAGACGCAATCCGCTCGGGTTCGCCGACAACCTCGAACCACAATTCCGCGGACAAAATCTCTTCCCAGAGGACTCTCAACTGCAGTTGCGCAAGATGCCGACCAAGACAGCGATGGATGCCGAACCCAAAAGAGAGATGCTGGCTCACATTTTTGCGATCGATCACGAAATTGTTGGCGTTCTCAATGATCTCCTCGTCCCTGTTACCGGAGATATACCACATGACGACCTTGTCGCCTTTCCTGATCTGTTTTCCACCTACGATGCTGTCGATCGTGGCTGTACGGCGCATATGTGCAATTGGCGTCTGGTAGCGAATAATCTCCGACACGGCGCTCGAGATCAGCTTGGGATTGTCAATTACCTTTCGCAATTCGGAGGGGTACTGATTCATGAACAGGAGGCCGCCGGTAATTGAGTTGCGCGTGGTGTCATTGCCCCCAACGATCAGCAAAATCAGATTTCCGAGAAACTCGTTCGGCTCCATCTGGCGTGTGAAAGGAGAATGCGCCATCAGGGAAATCAAGTCGAGGCGCGGCTCGGCTTTAATGCGCTCGTTCCAAAGCCCGGTGAAATAGTCCAGGCACTCGGATAAGATTGCGCTTCGCTTGTCCCAGCTGTCGATCGCATGGCCCGCTTTCGGAGCTGTAACAGCGACGTCTGACCAATAGGTCAGCAGTCGCCGATCCTCAAATGGAAAGTCAAACAGCGTGGCGAGCATTTGCGTCGTCAACTCTATGGACACCATGTCCACCCAGTTGAAGGTCTCATTGCGCGGCAAGCCCGCGAGAATCGCCCTGACCCGAGACCGGATCAAGCTTTCGAGCTTCGTCAAGCTTACCGGTCCGACGATCGGGCTCACGGTATTGCGCTGCTCGGCGTGCTTGGGAGGCCCCATCTTGATGAAACTCGGGGTCCAGTGCTCGCCTGGCACGTCGACAATAGTGACACCTTCTTCTGACGAGAACGCTTTGTGGTTTGTGTCGACGGCCACGATATCGCGGTATTTCGTTACGGACCAATATGGACCATAAGCGCTGTCTCGACAGTAGTGAACGGGATCTTCCTTTCGCAGCCGCTCAAAGCAAGCCCACATGCTGTCGTCTTGAAAGCGCTTGCCCTCGCTTACATCCAGCTTGCTCAGCGGGATAAAACACGAATCCTCAGCCCCATAATCTTCCGATCGCCTTGTCATCATCATCCCTGCAGATTCTGCTCTCGAGAATTTACGGTGTGGCGCCATTCATCGTTTCGAGCTGCCGCAGCGCTTGGCTGCGACGGGCCGCTCGACCAGGCTACCTCACAGTGCAGCTCGCCTCGCCCTACCATGTCGGGCACTCAGGATCGCATTGACTTTCCGAGTCGATCTACTCAGCGATCAATGAGAGCTATCAGCGCCGATTAGATGTGGTTATGCGCTGGAGGCAACATCAAGCCGAATGCACCTTCATAAGGTCGCCCGCGGCCCTCTGGTACCGTCGGAGCGGATCGCTTTCTCAAGGTCATGGATGAAAACTCGTCTGGCTACGACGGTTCAGGCAGATCGATCCAGATATCCGAAGGACCCTTCACGAGAGTATCCTGATCTGGAACGTAGATACTGTCGAAGATCCTGAGACCATGAGCCGTTGCCGCTCCGAAAATTATGAAAGGGAGCTTGACTTGCTCCAGGTCTTCGAAATTGTCAGCACCGACGATCCGAACAAAATCGAGCTGAAAGTTTCGGAACTTGATCTGAGATGTGGCCGACGCGACCAGATCCTCGACCCTAGATACCCCTTGGGCGATCTCTTTCCTCGAATGGTCGAGTGCCCTAAAAAGGCACGACAGCTCATCAAGCTCGGAACGGCTAAATCGCCTTAAACGCGACGAAATGGGCACTCCGTTCTTGTATCTCACGGTCGGCACAAACCTTATCTCGCAATCCAGAAGGAGGTCTGCGACGGCGCGCTTCACCAGGATCGCCTGACCGATATCTTTCAGGCCGAAGTAGCTGCGAGTTGGCCTCGCATAGCAGATCCAGCGGACTGCCCCGGTAACGGCTTCCTTCAAATAGGCCTCAGGCCCCCCTAGACGCAAATGACAGTCGCCTTGCGATAGAAAGGTTCGATACCCAGGCGGGAACATTTCGGTGTCGTTGGAGGAGATCACGGCAGTTGCTCCCGAACGCAATGCAAGTCCAATATCCTCGTCCAAATTGAAATCGTAGCTCCCGCCTGGCCTAAGCTGGATCTTGTTCGGGTAGACTGTGACGATCGCGACGTCATTCTCCGATGCCGCCCTTCTGATCAGTTCTGCATGCCCAAGATGCAGGGCGCCGAGAGTATGTACTGTCCCGATAGTCTGCCCTGTTCTCGCCACCTCCCGGAGGAACGCTTTACCGGCGGAAAGACATGCAAAATGCATTTTCCTACTCCAGTCTCTTTGAACGCCAAAAGAGCGATCTGATCGGTCGGATCGCGCAGACAGTCTGCCCTGCCTATCGTATCGGCGGGCAATGGCCACGAGCCACATAGCGTTTTAGCGCCCGCTCACAGCTCGGACGGCCGCCCAGACCTGTCCTAAGCTCACCGACACTACATTCCCTTCTATTTTGTAGCGTTCGAAGCCGTCAGGTGGACCCTTCGCGACTCCGTCTGATCAACGATGAGAATTCAGTTAGATAGCTTGATGGCTCGCGTGGCTCATCCCCCTTCAGAGCGGCCTGTAGGCCCGGACATCGGTCTGCAAAGAATGGTGGCTCGAACGTGGTTATCTTAGCGCCCGAAAAGTCCACCTTTACGAAGCTGGCCTGGAACGGCGACATCCCACTCAGGTTCGCCTCGCGCAAGGACGATTGGTTCATGCGAACATACGCGGCCCGCGTTGCCTCCAGATTGGTTCTCGTCATTCCTGCCGCGAGATATGCCTGAACGAGATTCGATCCTTCGAGATTTGCCTCATCCAGTGCCATTGATCGTGGGGGATCACCGGTGATCATCGACCTGTAGAGATAAGCATTGGATAGGTCTGCGCGTTCGAGATCGCAGTCGCGCACAAAGGCACATCGCCCCCGAAAGCCCGATAATTTGACGGCTCGCATTGTGCTCTCTGTTATCGAAATGCATTCGCCTGATGCCAGAGACAGGTCCGCTCCGTCGAGCTGGCAGGAATGAAAGGACGCACCGTTGAGCACGGCACCGACAAGATTTCCGCTGGACAAGCTTACGGACAAAAGCCGCGCCTGGCTCAAGTCTGCCTGCTCAAGCTCCGCATTTGGAAGATTTGACAAGTGAATGTCAGCAAATGGGGCGCTGATGCCTCTCGCTCTAATGCGGCCGCTTACCTTTGAGAGTCTCAGATACGGAAGATGAGCGCCTTCCAGGACAAGACCATCGACCGAGGTGGGACGTACAATCGATAAGCAGCTCCCCTTTGACTGGAGGAACGAGCAAGACGCCAGATGTGCTTTCGTGATCGTGAGTTGGCTCAGCTTGGCAAAGCGGAAGGAAGCGGAAGGAAGGAAACATTCATTGATGGTCGATCCCTGTAGCTCCGCGCCATCGAATACAGCATCACTCGCGTCGCATTGGTAAGCGAGAAGCCCGCTGAGCATGGCGTTATCAAAGCGCGCCCTTTTCATGCTGCAACCGTGAAACAGGCTGCCCGTTGCATCAATTACATTGCGTAGACTGGCATCATCGAAGTTGCAGACCTGCGCTGCAATCGCATGCATATACGCAAAATCGAACTTGGCCCCGCGGAAACTTGCCCTTTCTAGCCCCGGACAGATAAGGTTCGCCCCAGAAAGGTCTGCCCGATCCAACTTTGCTCCGTAGAGCTGCGCACGATTGAGCGTACAGCGTCGCAGCGGGAAATCTGACAAGTCATGACCGTTAAAGTTCTCGGAGGATAGCTGCAAGCCAATCCCGGTCCTTCTGATCGCCTCTTCGGTTCGCCTCCCGACGGCCGCCACCGCGCGCAGCCGATCGGCAGCTCGGCTCCAGTACCGAACAAAGTCGCCATCTGATGAAAGATTGTGTTTCGGATCTGACCAGTGCTCTGCCCCTTCATTCGCGGTGCACTCGCTATCAGGGTCGATCGTTTGCGACATGACGATTCCGTATTACCCGGATTACGGGGGGCCTGTTATCGACCTCTTTTGCTCCGCCTTGGCGGTACGCTATGCGACCTGTGGCCAACTCGTCGGCGAAATGGCGACACGATGCCTCGATGAAGCGCCTATTGTGTCGGTGACCTCCGCAGCCGGCGAGCTTGAGCACGGCAGCCGAATTCTAGTCATCCGCTCGCCAAGATTGTTCACTGAGCCCGCCAACGCTGACAACGCAACGGTCGTTCGACAATGCCGATATATCCGGTAGTTGCGGTTAGTCTCGGCGCTTGTAGGCAAATCCAAATCGCTCTCCATCAAGCCGAATGCAAAAAACTTCAAGGTCTTGCTTTTTTCAGAATGGACCCACGGCTTCCGGGCGGAAACGTGATCGTTCACAGACCTGACGTCAGCCCCTACTTGGCGTTACCTCATGTCCGATAGCAATGACCGTGCCAGCCGCATCAGTCGCCACTAAGAGCTGAATAGACGCCACCAAATCGATATTGACGCCGAATGTTTTGAACCTGACAAACACGCTCTCGGTGTCAGGGACCGCACCATGAGCGCAATGCTAACGAGAAAGCGAAGATTTTGGGCTCGTTTGCAGGAGCACAAGAGCCGCCCGTTCTTTTCCGGGCACGCAATCGATGAGTTTGCAATCCGACATTTGCGGATCGCCGAGCTCGCCGATAGCGAGTGTTCGAACGCGGATAGCCCTGCTCGACCGGTCCATGTAGCGAGAACCCGTGCCACAGACTGTCTTGGTCGAGCGATGAACGAGCGCGCTATCGTGACCAACTCGCTGCACAAAGGCGAATGCCCTCGCGATCGGAGATAGACAATTTATGATAGGGGTCGAATTCGAGGACATCGAAGACGTTCATGCGATGCCTTCTTCGAGGATCGTAGCTGGATGACGTATCTGGTGGTCGCGCACAAGACGCGGCATGGCGGCGATAAGGCTCTTGGTATATTCAGACTGTGGATTGCGAAATATCTCTTCAGTGGCCCCACTATCGACGATTCTCCCCCGGCGCATAACTATGACGCGATCGCTGATGTGACGAACAACACTGAGATCATGCGAGATGAAGAGATAGCTTACGCCGACGTGGTCCTTCAGATAGCCGAGCAGGTCCAAGACCTGGGCCTGTATCGAGACGTCGAGCGCCGAAACCGGCTCATCGCAGACGATGACGGCAGGATTTGGTGCGATCGCGCGTGCGATCGCAACGCGCTGGCGCTGACCGCCCGAGAGCTCGAGCGGTCGTCGGTCCAGCAAGGCCTCGGATAGCCCGACCAGATCGAGCAGCTCGAGAACGCGCTCCTGCCGCTTGCGCCGTGTCTCAACGTCACTCGAAAGGCTATCGGTTATGATGCGTCCGACCGTCCAACGTGGATCAAACGAGCCGAGAGGATCCTGGTAAATGATCGATAGCGACCGCCGCCGACCTCGCCGTTCGCGCTCGGCAAGCGCGGTCCAAGGCCGGCCTGCAAACTGAACGGCTCCCTCGTCGGGATCCTCGAGCGCCAGTACCATGCGCGCCATGGTTGACTTTCCTGATCCGGACTCACCTACGATGCCCAAAGTCTCGCCGGATCGCAGTTCGAAGGAGACACCGTCCACAGCCGCCTGTAAAGTGCCATCGGGGCCCTTGAAGCGTTTCACCAGACTTGTCGCTTCGAGCAGGATGGGACGAGATTTCGGCGGCGATTGCGCAGCCGGCTGCGTGTGCCGGGCAGGCGAGCGCAGAATAGTCGATGGTGAGAGGCGCGAGCCGCGCGGCCGGCCAGATGGCACGGCGTCCAGCAGCTGCTGAGTATAGGGGTGCCTCGGATCTTTGAATATCTGGACGGCGTTACCGCGTTCGACGACATCGCCTCCTCGCATGACGATGACCTCATCCGCCGCGCGGGAGACCACTGCCAGATCGTGACTGATCAGAATCAGAGCCTTGCCTCTCGCTTTGGTCTCCTCAAGGAGTGACAGCACATGAGCTTGCGCCGTCACATCGAGAGCGGTCGTTGGCTCGTCGGCGATCAGGATGCGGGGATCGAGCGCAAGTGCCGAAGCAATGAGAGCCCGTTGACGCTGGCCGCCTGATAATTGATGGGGCAGCTGCTCGGCCTTGATCTCGGGGTCAGGGACACCGACGAGCTTAAGGAGAGCAATGACGCGCTGCGCGAGCTCCTCGCGTGATGATACCGCACCGTGGAGGAGCAAGCATTCACCAATCTCTTTGCCGACCCGGCGAAGCGGGTCAAGCGAAACGAGTGCATCCTGTAATACAAAGCCAATCTCGTTGCCGCGGATGCGCCGCCAGGCACGATCGCTAAGACCCATCAGGTCCGTCCCGCCTAAGCTTAGCTGGCGTGCATGAACATTGGCGTAGCGACCAGCGAGCCCTATGAGAGCCCGCGCAGTCACGCTCTTGCCCGAGCCGGATTCACCGACAATCGCAAGACACCGTCCCGGTTGGAGGGAGAACGATATATTCCTCACAACCGCTTTCTCGTGAATGCCGCGACCGAAGGAAACACGCAGCGAATCGACCGTGAGGAGGTCTGGCGGCTGCGGGACAGGCTGGGGGCGACCCTGCGACATTCACTTTTTTCCTTCCAGACGGTCCTGTAGATGGCGCCCGATGATGGTGAGGCTCAGGGCAAACGCCGTAACTGCCAGACCGGGTATGATCTCCAGCCACCAGGCGTAGATTACATAATTGCGCCCGGCATTGAGCAGCGCGCCCCATTCGGCCGCCGGGGGAGCGACGCCAAGTCCTAGGAAAGCAAGCCCAGAGGCCCATATAATCGCCTGACCTACGCCGATCGTCATCATTGCCGTCAGCGGGTTCATGGCGTTGGGAAGAATATGTCTCCGGACAATACGGGAAAATGGATGCCCCAGCACCTTAGCGGCCTCCACATACCCTGTCTCCTTGACGGCAAGCATCTGGCCCCTGATCATGCGCGCATAGCCTGGCGCTGTGCCGATTCCGACAGCTATGACCTCAGTCAATACCGACGGCCCAAACACAGACACGACTACAAGGGCGAGCAGGAGCGTGGGAATTGCGAAGAGCACGTCGACAATCCGGCTCAGGACGCTGTCGCATACGCCACCAGAAAGTGCGGCGGCGACGCCGAAAACGATCGCAATGGACATGCTCAGCGCCGTCGCGCCTAGTCCAATAGCCAGGGATTGGCCTGCCCCCTCAACTACTCGAGAGTAAAGATCTCGACCCAATTGATCAGTTCCAAACCAATGGTCGAACGACGGAGACTGCAATGACGATCTGAGATCAATAGCGAGCGGATCGTGCGTCTGCAGCACCTTTGGCGCTAGAGCCGCGAGGGCAAAGAGGCCAATGATGATAAGACAGGCGGCAACTCGGAACGGAAAATGGCGGACGATTGCCAGGACTTCTTTGAGCGGCCGGGACACGGTGGCTTCGGCAAACATGCTCATGTCAAATTGATCCTCGGATCGACGACCCGGTAAGTCAGATCGACAATCAAACTGACAAGAACGAACAGGCCCGCAGAAATCAAAACAGCTCCCGAGACAATCGGAACGTCTCGCGAGGACGTTGCAGCAACAAGGACTCCACCTAGGCCTTGACGGGCAAAAACCACCTCGATCAAAATCGCGCCCGAGAGAAGCTTGCCGAGCGCCCAACCTGATAAAGTAATGCCGGGCAATGCGGCGTGGCGGAGGACATGGCGAAGCCTGACGCCGAACTCACTCATACCTCGCGCCCGCGCCGATGTAACGAACGGCTGCTCGAGCACGCGTGTGAACTCGTTCTGAACGACTTGTCCAAAAAAGCCCGAGAGTTCAAGAGCCAACGCAACTGTCGGCAGAATGAGCCCGACCGGAGAGCTTCCACCGATGACTGGAAAAATGCGCAGCTTTACCGCAAAAACAACCAGCAGAATTGTGGCCAACCAATAAGGCGGCGCGGTTGCAAAAAAGACCTGCGTGTCATTGAGCAACTTCGCCCATATGTTGTCTCTGCCGGCGATGAACAAGGTCGTCAGAATTGCGATAATCCATGCGAACAGCAGCGCGGTGACCGCCAAACCAATGGTAGGGCCGATCTGTTCCGCGATGATCCCTGCGACAGGCCGATGCTGCTGGTACGACTCGCCAAGGTCTCCATGTAGGATTCCCGATATGTATTTTCCGTATTGAATCGCGAGCGGTTGATCAAATCCGTATTTCGCATTGATCGCTGCAAGTTCTGCAGAGGACGCCAGTCCGACGTTGCCGCTTGTCACATTGATGATGATCTGCGCGCGATCGCCAGGCAGAACACACTGAATTACGAACGCAAATGTTGCGGCAGCCCACACCACGACTAGGCCTGACAGTATCCGACGCGCGAACCAAACTATAGAATGATGGGCTGCTATCTTCATGGCATCATTTGTCGTCAAAATGAGCGTCATAGAAGACAGGTTCGCCAACTGACCCGCGGTCCAGCCAAACGTCTTTCAGGTTCGGCTTAGTCGCCAAAGTTACGTCCAGCACCGTGAGGCCAATCACAGGAGCCTCATCCACGATCTTCCGTTCCGCCTGCTGGTAGAGGGTGGTACGTTCAACCGCATTAGACTCCTGCTCCGCCTTTTGAATGAGGTCCCAAAGCGTCAGATCCTGGTAGCGTGAGGGATTGAAGCGATTGGACTCGCCATTTTGATCGGGCTTCCACGAGATTCGGAATATCTCGGCCCCGGGGGCAACCCAATAGAGGAGAACGACCTCATAATCATCAGGTCCGAGGTTTTTGCCGGCGAAGAAATCAGCCGGATTGGTGGGTTGAAGACGAACGTCAAAACCGGCCTCCCTTGCCTGCTGCTGGATAACTTGCAAGGCTTGCTCGCCATCCGGCTTCAGAAAAGCGTTCGAATAGGAAACGCGCACGATGAGCGGATTGCCGTGCTTGACACGAACTCCGTTCCGATTGCGCTCGGTCCAACCGGCCTGATCAAGCAGCTGATTGGCCTTCCGGACATCGTATCCATAGGAATGGCCGAGCTCAGGCAGGTATTCCGGCGAGCTCTGGCTTAGCGCCCCGTTGCCCTCGAACGGCAAAGAGCCAAGGAACGATGTGTCAACCGCGGCCCTTCGGTCAGTAGAATAGGCAAAGGCCTTGCGGACGAGCACGTCGTCAAATGGGGGCCGGGCCGTATACAACGCCAAGCGCAGGGGGGTGCCGCCAGTAAGGTGCCGCAATACGAAAAAGCGGGAGTTGGCGTCCTTCCATGCAACAGCCGGGATATCGTATATGGCATCGGTCTCCCCCGTGATCAGCGAGCCGTAGCGGACCGTCTGATCTGGCAAAAACTTCCAGGTGATCCCGTCAACGTAAGCTGGCCCTTGATGTTTTGCGGTGGCCGGGGCCGAATTGTAGTCGGGATTGCGGCGGAAGATGACTTCTCGCCCATGGTGCCACTTTTCAACAATGAATGGGCCGGAACCGACAGGGTTCTCGCAATTGACCGTAAGTCCACGTTTGAGTGCCGATGGCGAGAGAATGCCTTGCGAGGATTGCGCGAACACGTTCAGCAAGGGTTGGAACGGCACCTTTAACTTTACCTGTAATCTCAGAGGAGCAATTGCAGTTGCCGATTCGAAGCTATCGCCAAGATAGGGAGCGGCAGTCGGATTGCGAAGATCTGGATCGTTGCTAAGCCATCCGTTGATATTGTCTGCGATAGCCTGCGCATCGAGCGCAGTCCCGTCGGTAAACTTGACATTTGGCTTTATCGCGAATGTGTACACCTTCTTGTCGTCGGAGATCGTCCAAGACTCGGCAAGCCATGGCACAATGTTGCCGCCCTCGCTGCGCGCAACCAGATTATCGCTGTACTGACGTTGCAGATACCATTGCTGCACCCAGCCCCCGAACAGGCAAGAAGGCTCTTGAAAATGCCCGTAACGAATAACGCCTCCTCGCTTTATGCTACCGGCTGAGGCTTCTTGAGCATGAATGCTTGACGGCAGTTGGGACAGGCCCAGGAGCACGAGAAGGGTCGCCTTCACGGTTCTTGCTGGATAGTTCGACTGTCCAGTGAAGCGCCTCGTTGACCGCGCATTCGACAAATGCATATCCAGTCTCCAAATCATCTGATGTTGAGGAAGCGTCATAATGGTGAGCTAGCTGTGGCTCGGGCCCGGCTGGAATGGAATGGAAAGTCCGAAATGCTCTCGCAGCGTCTGCCCGCGATATTCTTTGCGAAAGAGCCCGCGCTTCTGCAGAATGGGCACCACATTGTCGACAAACGCTGAAGTGCCATCTTTCAGCACGTCCGGAATGATGTTGAAACCATCAACCGCGCCAGCGCGGAACCATGCCTCAATCGAATCCGCGATCTGCTCGGGTGCCCCCACGAGCAAGCGGTGGCCAAACGCTTGAACGCTGCTGATGATTTCGCGGACCGTCCGACCTTGACGCGCCAGAGTCTCAATCGTGCGATGGTGACCAACAGAAAACGGAACATCATCTGCAGTGGGCAAAATCTCCTCCGGGATCGGCCTTTCGAGGCTGAGCTTCTCGACCGCCACGCCCATGCTTCGTGCAAGAGCGGCGGCGGCGCGATCCAGATCGAGCAGTCCATCAAGGCTTTCTTTGCGACGCGCCGCTTCTTCCTCGGTGCCCCCGATACAGGTGACAAGGCCTGGCAGGATGAGCGGGGCCGCAGGGCGGCCGAAGTGCCGAGAAAGCGCGCGCAGGCGCTCTGCCTCCTGCTGAGCCGTTGACAAGTCCCCGGCTGCCGCAAACACGACATCTGCACTGCGGGCGCCAAGCCGTAGTCCGGGATCCGAACCGCCCGCCTGAACGATAACTGGGTGGCCTTGGGGCGAGGCGGGATGCGTAAGTGGTCCTCGGATGCCGAAACTATTGCTAGCGGGATCGAGCAGGCGGAACTGGCTCTGATCTGCGTAAACACCCGCAGCCTGATCGGCGATGACCATCTCGCCGCTCCAGCTCAGCCAGAGAGCACGGACCGTTTCAACGAAGTCCTCCGCACGTCTGTAGCGATCCGCTCGCCCGAGCTCTCGACCGCCAAAGTTCGCAACCGTCGCCGGACTCGACGTCGTGACCGCGTTCCATGCAACGCGCCCGCGGCTGATGACATCGAGCGATTGGAAGCGCCGAGCAAGATTGTATGGTTCGTTGTAGGTAGTCGAGGCCGTCGCAATCAGGCCAATTCGCTCCGTTTCACGCGCAATCACAGCGAGAACCAGCGTCGGTTCGAGCCCATTAAGCGGCGGCTGGTGCGTGATGTCGGAACTTATCGCGGGGGTATCGGCGAGGAATACAGCATCCAGCAGACCGTGCTCCGCAATCTTCGCAGCGCGGACGTAGTGCTCGATGTCGAAAAAGGCGCTTGGATTTGTGCCCGGCCAGCGCCACGCGGCGGAATGACCACCCGCACCATGAAGATTTAAGCCAAGATGAAGCATGGAGTTACCCGAATACATCACAGCCCCTCATCGGCGGCTTCTGAGCTGCCTGGCGGGCTTTGTGGACAAGTTGATCTCGGCAGCAGCCTGCCCTTTCGCGCAAGCTCACCTTTCATGTGCTCCGGGCAATCGATTTGAGCGACAGACAACAAACAGTCGGATGATGGGAGAAGAATGTCACCAAAGAAGCCTTTGTTAGGTCTTGCCATCTTCTCCGAGCGGGCGCGGACGAGAAGAGCTTCGACCACGCAGGTTGCCGATTGACGCCCACGTAGCAGCTTGTTTCCAGCGGCTGGTTGCTTCCACACGAGTACACTCACATCGGCTCTCCAGAATTCATCAGAAGCCAGCTCCCTTTTAGGAAGATGTTTTGGATGGCATTCGCGATCCAAACGTTTGGACTCCGGGCCGGGCTAGCAATGATCAAGCTAGAGGATCTTTAGAGGTCCAGACCGTGCAAACGCAATAGTTGAGTATTTCAATCTACTATCGTCTCTTGGCATCCTCTTCTATTGCGATGTTTTACTTTCGATCGCTCAAATCCAAGCGTTCTCTGACCAGACTCACCGAACACGCTCTGCGTAACTGCGGCGACTGCAATTGGGAGCGCCGGCGCGATGCGAATGAGATGACCCGATGCGCTCGAGAGCACACGGCAGTTTTCGCGCGACATGATTGGTCAACCGCTTGCAGCTGCGCCGCAAAGTGACATCCGATCAATAAGGCATCGCCAAGCCAACCATCTAATAATGCGATGAACCATTCTAGATTATAGATGCAGCGTTACGCGCAACGGTTCGAAGCTGCGCTGGATTCGAGGATGCTGGACCGTCGTTAATTCTCTCGCGCCCGGCATGTCCTCGCGTACTCTACGGGTGTGATGACGCACCGCCAATTTGCCAAAAACGCCCGTCTTCACGGCCCCGCGAGCACGCCGATATGTGCATCGGGACTCAGCTAGCTTGGACACAGGCGCCTTTGAGCATCAAGAAACGCGGCGCATCAACGTCGACGAAGTCACCCAGCAGGATATCGGACCGCGTCGCTTACCGGCACATGGGAGTGGGAGCCTCTTGGGCTGGATCGTTCGTGGTCTTGTCACGTCTGGTTGGCAATTCAACGTCTCGCGGCGGATGCCCGGATTGAAATTGCATCGAGCGGGTTGTGTTTTGCGACCAGCCTTCGCCGCGCCCGCGCGACTCCTCGCCCCAAACAGCAGTCCCAACAAAGCACAATGCGCCAGACCGGCGCAATCACGAGCCCGATGGCTGCGGCATCGACTACTCGGATCAGAGCTAGCCCCTGGACGAACCTTTCAACGACATCGACTCGCGCACAATGCAAGCTGGCCCAGATGAACTTATCACCCAGCGCAAGCTCACCGATTGCAGCGCTTTCGCGCACCGCTTCTCCCAGACCATTCACACCGCGCTGCCGTGGAGCTGGACAGGGGCGAAGGGTCCGCCAAACTCAACTCTGCAATGAACAACAGGCCCGCCAGCAAAGCGGCAAGGGCCCGAACTTTACTTCAATCTATGGGCCTGGTCAGCTATTCGACAGCTAAGCCCTTTAGCATAGCAACATCTCTCTCGGACTAGCAGGCCCACTTGATGGCTCAAGACCTGGAAGAGAAGGACCTGGATCCTGGCTCAGCCCGTTCCGTACGCCCTCAACTACCGTCCGCCGCAATTTTATCGAGAGTTGCGCCCGGCTCCGCCTCTGATCCTTATCGGACCAACTTTGCTCGATGACATTGACAAGGCAACCAGTGGGAGAAGGGAATGGACTCATTTGACAACGTCAACGCGTCCGCGGCTCGCATCAGTTACGTCGAGCCGCACCAGGAAGAGACTGCGCTGCAAGCAGACTTTGAGCTGCGGCTTGGAGAGCATCGGCCAGTCCTCCCAGCACCAGCTTCAGCCGGAGGTGGATCGTCCCGAACTGCAACGGAGGGCAATAGGAGAGCGGACCTTATCCCGAAGAGCGAACGATGCACAGCCGCAAACTTTGTAAGAGCGCGCGCTCAACTCGTCGCAACGCTGACCTGCGCGAACGTTGCGGAACTCAGAAGAGAAATCGAACTCGCTGCGCAGACATCAACGCCATGGTCAGGAGCGACTGGACCGTCGGCCGGCGGCGTGGATAGTAGCCGGGTTTACAACGACGTGGTGGCATCCTCATACGCGGAGCTGCAGCGCTTCCAAAACCACGCCAGCCATTGCAAGCCGCGCGGGTTGGCCAATCAAACCGCGATGGCCCATTTGCGTTCTATGGCGGCTGCGCGTTTCGACGCCGCCCCCTGGAATATCTGGGGAGGCCAACGACTCGATCTGGGTCGCGCAGCGGCAGAACACATGAGGGGCGACACCACTTCTTCGCCCTTTGTTTCATTGTCCGAGGAGGCCTCACAATTGCTCCTCTCGCCGGACGACGACAACGAGTATGGCGCCAAAGTGATCGCGGAAAATGCGAATGAGTTGCACACGTACACGGTGCCGAGTATCACCGCTTGGACGGCCGATGAGATCGTCAGTATTCTTGAGGACGGGACTGAGGATGATGAACCCGACCTGGCCTGGGTGAGCGATACCCCAACTGAGGAGCGCGAGGTATTGTTTCTGGGCGGGAATCTGGATGACTATCGGACCGCGAGCACATCGAATCCATACAGAAAGTCAGGCAAAGAAGATTGAGGGTGGAGGCTTAGCAAGGTAACTCGGCTGTTTTCGATGCTCGGAAATCGAAAGCAGTCTTCTCTCCGTCTATAATGCTCCGGCCGAGCTGACCGTCGGGGGAGTCTCCGCGTACCCCACCCTGGAAAACCAGAGTTTTAGCCGAAGCCTGTACCGTCTTTACGTTCGCCGCACTTGTCGTCGGGCTCGAAAAGGCACTTGCCGACCAACATTCTCTAACTTGTCGGCCGGCCAGGTCAGGTTTTGGAAAGCTAACGTGAATAGCGAGAGAACGAGGAAACGAAGCCCGCGGACTGCAGCATGGATCGATACGACGCGATCAACCCACCGTATAAAGATTCCGCTGCGTCAGATACCAGGGCCGAACAGCCCAAAGAACCGCAAGCGGTGTTCGAGCAACACTTGCGAGAGGCGCGGCAGCTTGGCCCGGTATATTCCCATAGCGGGCTTTATGACATCACCGAACAAGACGATCGCCTCATCCAAGCAGCATCTGGTGCTGCCCTTGAACGAGGCCCACCGCCAAAGGCGATTACCATTGAAATCTATGACCGTCGGCTTCGCAAATTGGCGGAGCTGCTGAAGCAGTCTGGTCACTCGATTGCTGAGCTCGATGACGATACGTTGCTTGAGCGCTCCAAGCAGCTCCTGCCAGAAGACAAGGTCATCGTCCCTGCGCTGTCAATGGTGAGTAGGTACCGGGAGCCCAGCGATACCGCTCCGCCCCCCACAACTCATTATCGTCCGTCCAAGGAAGACGCCAACCTCATCAGAGAGGCGACTGATGCGGGCTTTGGTCGAGCAATGGACGCAAAAACCGCCGGAAATTACGCTAGCAGTCTTCGCAAGCTAGCGGCAGCATTGCGCCCCTCGTCGATCACCAAGCTCAGCCACAAAGCGCTGCTCGGCTATGCCGATGCTTTGTTTCCGAAGGACAAGAAACTGATCTATGCGTTGAACAGGCTGGATGACTATCGCCGGGGGCGGGACAACTCGCCAGGTTACGGGGGCGACTCGCGCCAGTCAATGCAGCCGGCCGCCGATTTACCCGTCCAGCTTTTCGAACGTGAACAGCCGTTAGCGAACGCGGAGGGCTCATTGCCGGCGGGCGGTTTCAGTGCTCTGCAGTTTTGGGAGGGAATGGGTTTAACTCCTCGTTCTCCAGCGCAGCTTGTCGCACAGGATATGCTTTTCGACGCTGTGCGCCAAAACGATGTGCCTCCACCTGTCAGCTTCGATGCGCCGGTACTTTGGCAGGAAATGCGTGCCGCCGCCCCCTTGCCCCTGCAGAGTTTCGAACAGGAAGCGCTATTCGATGCCGCCGATCGCGAGGGCCTGCCGCCAGTCAGTGCACCGGTGCTTTGGCCGAGCATGAGTTCGGTCGCCCACTCGCCCCTGCAAGATGTCGCCCGCGATCAGCTCCTAGGTGCTGCTAATCGCGAGGCCTTGCCGACGACATCCAACGATGCACCGGTCCGTCGGCCAACCGCCGGCTCGGTCACCCCTCCGCACGTGCAAAGTGTCGTCCAGCAAGAGCTCTTCGATGCTGCGGATCGAGACCAGTTTGCGCCTGCTTTCGATCTGGAGGTATCGAAGTTATGGCCGGCAATGGAGGCGATAACCCATAGCGCCGGCGGAGCGGATCCTTTCGATGCCGTGATTTGGCAGCCCAGCTCACGACCGCAGGGTCCCGCCTCCGAGAAAGACTTTGGACGGATGATGAATCAAGATGGGGAGACCGCCGGCAAGAGCTTTGACGCCTCCTTGGCCGTTACCGAAGGTTTTTCCCACGGCGCCCAGCCCGCACCCGACATGATGCGTTCCAAGCTCAGCCGGTGGGGTCAGATGCCGGATGCAGCACAGCGGGTGAAGACCTACGACATCCACGGTGAACGCTATTCGGGTGTGTTAGGACCGCGTGGGCATGGCGATCTTCAGCTCGTCCATCTGCGCTCTCCCGCTGTTGGCGATACATTTGACGTTTCGTTCGCAGTGCCCAACGATTTTCTCCATCGCACCCAGCCGGCTCCCGACATGATGCTTTCAGAGCTGGGCAAGTGGGACTTCTTGCCTAATGCGGAATATCCGCTCATGAACTATGAGATTGGCGGCGAACGCTATACAGCCGTGCTGGGGCCGAGAGGATCCAATGACGTTCAACTCATCCATCACCCAAGGTTCGCTTCGCGGAGTGACGCTGCGCTCGTGACGCCGGCGGCTCCCCCGCATACCTACGGCCTCTCATCTGGGTTTGATCTTCCCTCTTGGTTGGAATTACAGGCGGCGAACCTTCAAGTGCCGTCCGCCGCGCCTCTCTCGGGCCATCACTCGTTCCCACAAGTGCCTGAACTCGGAGAATTTTTCGGCAACGATTGGAGGCACGGCCCGCGAGAAGCTTCGCCTCGCGTGATTGACATGCTCCAAAACCTTGGCCTTCTGCCGAGCCAGGACGTCCCCATGACCTGCTTTTTGATCCATGGTGAGCCCTACACGGCTGAAAGCCTACCCGGTGGCCGGGTTCTTCTCTTCCATCGGCCGCAATTTGGCTGAACAATATGCGGTCGACACCGCGCGCGGCCGCTCAAGCTCCCGAATCCACGTTGGATCGCTTATTTTGGTAAATCAGGAGCGCCTCAACGAACAATTTGGGCGGGAGCAAACCCGTACCGCTCGTTCACAGCGATGATCTTAGGCAGGATCGTTCAATCACTTTACGGCTGCATTGGGCAGCACGGAAGTTTCAAGTGAAAGCCTTCCAAAGACGCGGGGTGAAAGATACGAGCGCATCCAGGGGAGGCGGGTCGCGCCAAATCATGGCGAGTCCGCCGCTTGATCGGGTTGTAAATACACTCCTCAACAGCCGCGGAGGGCGTGGGGACGTACCTTGCCCAGCATCTAGAGCGTTCAACTGAGAAGCTTGGCTCCAACCCTGATGATGACAAGCCGGACCGCCGATGCTCCAATCGCTGAGATCGACGGGAGATCGACGGCGCTCATGACTTACCTTGGTCGAACAGCAGCAAGTTGCCTCAACCCGCTCCTTCGCAGACGAAAAGACGGCCAGAAAACCTCCGCGTCCCTGAGATCGAAAGGATCCGAGTCATAGTGCGACGGTCTCTACAGAATTAAAGAAGCAACTCTTCGGAGCGCCCCTCTTCTCTGTGCTCTTCGTTACCAGATGAACTTTGCGCCATCCGGGACTTCGCAGATGAATTCGCCTTGATTCACAAGTTCGGTGGTTCCGACAACAAGCTTCGAGGCTCGCACCGTCAGCTTGCCTTCGCGGCTAAGACTATGGCGGATGTACTCGGTCACGGCATGCCCAGAGCTGTCGACGGTTTGATGAGCATTGGCGAAGCTGATTCCGTTCTGGGCCGTCACCCTGAATGCGTTGATAACCAGACCGGCCTGCGTCGCCGATGCAGGCTTGCCACCCTCCGCGGGGTTACAGCGGCTCATGTCCAGTATGAGCTTCACATTCTTTCCCGTCTGCAGCGCATTGAGCACCTCGGTGTATTTCGGTGAGGGCTCATCGGCTCTCGCCAGAGAGCTAGCGCTCGCGACCGAAAGCAAGGACGACAACAGGATCGTCAGTCCTTTGCCGGTAATCTTCATATGCTCTTCTCCCTCGGTAAGTACCACAGCTTACGTTTTTCAAGATGTCGTGCTGGCGACTTGTTTGGCTTTCATTCAGCAAGCGCGCCCGCGCCTGTACAAAAGCAGCCTGCCGCAATCAGGCGCAAGTGGTTGTGGCGGTTATTCCGACGTCACAACCTCGTAGGTCAGGTTTTCTAGGGGCTTCGGCTCGCGGGCGTCGACTAGAACGATTCGTTTGATGGTCGGCCGTTTGGAACACAACACGGCGAGCGGTCGCGCTCGCCAACTGCAGGCCCTTTAAGCGAGAAAATGCAGCCGTCACATCTGCACAAGCAGACGACCTACGAAAGAATAACTCGATCAGGCGCATCCGCTTGCTTGTCCTTCTTAGTCTCAAGGACCGTCTACTCAAGGCGAGGCGTCCGCAATGAGGTGGTGGAGCGAACGCTTCGCGGCGGTCGATGCCCTCGATCTGAACCTAATCGAATCAGCAGTGCCAGAAGCCACAAGGCAGCGCTTAAGCTAAATGGCGTTTATGGTCCGTCAGCTTCCGGAAAGCTGGAGCTGCAACAATCCGCGCCGACAGGCGGCACTTCGAAGGAGAGTGAGATGAATGTCGATCCACGGAATGCCCCAGACAATTCCTTTGAGGTTCACCAGCCGCACCACGTCGGTGGGCAGCAGGACGGGCTTAGCGCCTACACCAGCGCACCGACAAGTTCAGACGCTCAAGCAAGCTTTGAGCGGCAGCTGAATGACTTGGCTCCAGACGACTTGAATTCGCGCTATCCAACCTCGGAGTCGGTCTCCTTAGCGGCAGATCCTGCGAGCGCCACGCCCTCATTTGCGCCAAACGAGGCGGCCTCCGAACCCAGTCGCTATCCAGCCGCATCATTCGTCAGTGCGCGCGCTCAGCTTGCCGCAAAACTGACAGGTGCCACTCTTGAAGCACTTCGGCACGAGATCGCACTTGCCAAGCAGCAAGCAGCACGTTGGTCATCGGCGATCGACGGTGCCATTGATCGAGACCGCGTATTCGACGACGTAGCGGGGTCGTCATATGTCACGCTGCGGCGTTTTCAAAATCAGGACAATCATTGCAAGCCGCGCACGGAAGAAAACACGAGCGCAATATCGCATGTCCGCAACACAGCTCGGGATCATTCTTCCGTTGGAGATCCTCTGGAGCGGTATCCTATGGACCGAGCGCGCCAAGCTGGCTGGCATATGCGCGGCAAGACAACAGCATCACCCTTCGTATCGTTGGTCGAGGATCCGACAAAACTCGTCGTCTCTCGCGATCCTTGGGCGAGAGCGATCGCCAACAATGCGGACGCGCTGCACACCTACACCGTACCGAAGTCCACTATCTGGACGCCGGACGACGTGCTGAGGAGCATTGCGCTTGGAATGAATGCCGAAGATCAGGACACCATCGATGGGGACGTCGATTTAATGTGCTCACTGGGTAGAACGCCAACTCGAGAAACCGAACGCCTGTTCCTGGGCGGCAATTTGGAAGGCTACCGGACCGCTAGCGAGGCAAATCCCTACAAGCGCGAGGGTAATGAGTAGATGGTCTGCCGACTGCGCCGTTTGGCGGGTTCGTTGGCGTTCAAGCACCAAAACACAGGCCAAGGAGGAACTAGAAAACGGCACACCAGCTCCGCCTCACGCATAACAGCTTGAGCATAATGGCGGCGTGACCGATGGCACGATCAACTCGCCGATCGACCGGTACAGCGGCTGAGGGCTGCGACGAAGAACGCGCCTCCGACGGTCGGGAGGACGCCGGATCATCCTCTCTCCCCAGCCCTCTCGTTGGAGCATCCTTGCATCTTGGGTGTGTTGTGACACCGCCCGGCATCAATTTGTTAGCCGCCCCTCGCGGCTGACGGGCGGCTTTGATGAGGTAAGCCGCTGAACGCTCCCCGCCTTAGCTAGATCGGCCTGACATTAACCGCGCGGTCAACCAACAGGTGTTTCGGCCGTGATCGTATCAGTTATTCACTCGTCCGCAGCAAGCGGCGCTGTTGCAGTACGGCCGATCCGCCCCCTGGATGCGTTCCATCAAAACAATCGATTTTGCCGAGCACACCTAAACGCCCCATAGTCGATCGCAATGTATGGAGGCCGCATTCAAGATGACGTCTGGCAATCGATTCTCTCCTCAGTCCCTTGCCGCACAACTTTGCTCGCACGACGCTCCTGTCGTCGGGTGGACGCATCCCGCGCCTCGCCATGATCTTCCCGCTAAATTGCCACGTATGAGGCGGATCGGATCGCCCGATCCTGGCGTCATGGTTTGCGGAAAGCCTGATAACAACGACTGGCTCTTCGCACAGGTCAAAGGGGTTTCTGGCGCTACTCTCAATTGGATGGACAAATGCTCACGACGTAGGAAAGAGCGAGACCGACCGTCACGCGCAGGTCGACGGCATGGCCGAACTGTGTCGCCGTTTGCCTCGCAACGATTCCGAATTTGAGGGCACGCTACAAGGAGCCTTTAAGGGCACTTGAATCTTACCCAGCGTCAGATTGTAGGATTTCCGACAGTCTCGCGACAGAATCCGCTCGCGTGAATTCTTCCTGACAGGTAGCAACACTTGCGAACGTCTCAACACCTCAATGCTCGGCCGATCCGCCTCGTCACAGTGCTCGACTGCTCCCCTTCAAAGCTTGCGTCGTTCATCTGCTCTGTGAGCGCAGGATGCCGCACCCTCCTCGCAGCCAGACCAGGATCCAGCGCGCGAGAACAACGCGGACAATCGCTCTTTCGCCTATGCCGACCACAGGCCGAGTCCAAGCTCGAGATTAGACCATTCTTTCGCCGTTCACCCCGTCTGACGAAACGGAGCCGGCGTAACCACCTCAGACAATGCATGATGGCAACGCCGGACTCAATTTGTCCTCCGTTGGCAGCATTTGCTCGACTGCGGCGGATAACGTCTCCGGAGCGACCGAACTTCGGGGCAGTTGACATCTTGCTTGGCTATCATCGGCTAGCGAGAGGATGTGTATCCCGCCGATGGGGCGCGTGTTGATCCTCTCGTGGCGCATCTCGGCCTTTTCCAGCCCATTGGCGGATGCTTAGCGGGTGAAGTGTCCTCAAACGCGGAACACTTGCGTTGTCGTGACGTGACGACACTACGGGCTCAACAGCCTTGCAGGACTGACCGCGGATCAAGACGAATCAGGGAGTTTCCATGTCGGTTTCGCAAGTCTGTTCGGCGGCAAATACAGCCGCTCTCGCCTGCGCTTTCGTTTCGCTCGGGCGGTTTGGCGCTATCGCTACTGCAGGCGCTCGCGTAGCGCATGCAGGAACCGCTATGCTCGGCCTACAGATGCATCAGCGCGCGGCCAGGACTCTCAGCCTCGTCAGAGATTGCAGAGCTCTTGCCGGCGTAAGGGAAATTGTGAGCCGCGCCGCCCGCGCAAGCTATCCGCCGCAGGCCTCCACCTATCCCATGACGATGGACGCGCAGACATGGGTCGCCTGCCAACAAGCCCTTGCGTGTCGTTTACGGCTTTTCGATTTCACGCCAAAGCGGCAGCCTCAGGGTTCCGCCGACTCTCATGGTCAAGCGTGACACGCTCAAGTCCTGGCGAGGATGGACGAGAGGCGATGAATGCGAATTCTCCTGGTTGATGATCATGCGGACTTTGGCCGCGCCGTGAAGGAAACGCTCTTAAATTGTGGGTTCGTCGTCGACGTGACGCGCACGTTGGATGAAGCGTCGGCCGCGCTCGATTGCGCGAACTACCACATGGTCTTGCTCGAATCGGTTTTGCCCGATGGAGACGGATTGGACTGGCTGAAGCAGTTGCGGCGCGAGGGACGATCAATGCCGGCTATGATGATGAGCAGTCTCAATGATCTCAGCCGGCGGATTGCAATTTTCAATGCGGGCGCAGATGATTTTCTGCCAAAGCCAGTGTCTATCGACGAACTCATTGCTCGCATGCGAGCTATTTTGCGACGATCAACGCAGATGACGGCGCCGGTGGTGACATTCGGGAATCTGCATTTCGATCCGATCGCGAGACAGGTCTCCGTCGGTGGGCGAGTACTGAGAATTGCGCGCCGCGAAGTGTGCATTCTCGAACATTTGCTCAACCGCGCGGGCCGTACCGTGCCCCGCACAGCGCTCGAAGAAAGCTTGTATGCATTTGACGACGAGGTCTCGACCAATGCGCTGGAGGTCGGGATTTACCGCTTACGAGCGCATTTGAACCAGGCCGGGGCAACGCTCAGGATCAAGACCGCGCGCGGTGTCGGCTACACCCTTGAACTCATCGGCGCAGCATCGGCTGCCTAGCAGTCTCACTTGAAGGCAACAATCCCTTGAACGTCGTTAACAATGACGCCGCCGCCGATGAGCCGTCGGTGGTCGCCAGCAGCTCGCACTCTGCCGCTTTTCCCCGCCTCTGCTACGCCCTGTGCGCAGTCGCTCTGCTACTTCCGCTTGCTGCCGCAGCTCAGGCAAAGCGAGAGGGCAAAGGAGAACCGCCACGTGCTGCGCCTGGCAGCACCACCGGCACGCTCAACCTTACCTCCTCACAGGGAAAGACAGTTCATCTGACCGGACCGGCTGCGAGCATTTTTATTGCCGACCCGGCCATTGCGGATTATCAGGCGCCTTCGAACACCACGATTTTCGTCTTTGGCAAAAAGTCGGGACGGACTAGCCTGTTCGCGCTAAACGACAATGGAGAGGCTCTCGCCGAGCTGCGTGTTGTCGTCACCCAACCGATCGAGGATCTGCGGGCCGCGCTGAAGGCCGAGGTCGGCGACTATCCGATTCAGGTCAGCTATACCCCGCGCGGTGCGATCCTTAGCGGTACGGCGCCTAATGCCGAGGTCGTCGAGACCGCTAGGAAGGTCACTGAGCAGTTTCTTGGGGCTGGCGCGCTGGTAGTCAACAAGATCCAGGTCGCCGGCTCATTACAGGTGAATCTCAGCGTCCGGGTGGCAGAGGTCTCCCGCAGCGCGGTCAAGGATCTCAACATCAACTTCACCGCCTCGAGCCCAAACGGCGCTTTCCTTGTCACCGGCAAAGGGGGAGGGTCCGGCGCAGCCGGCGGCGGCGGCACGATCGGGATTGGGTTTAGCGCCGGCAACACCAACTTGAGCGCTGTTCTGGACGCTCTCGCAAGCGAGCACCTAGCCTCAATCCTGGCTGAGCCGAATCTGACGGCGATGTCCGGCGAAGCGGCAAGCTTCCTCGCCGGCGGCGAATTCCCCATTCCGGTGATGCAGGATAACCGGCAGGTTTCGGTCCAATTTCGCCAGTTCGGCGTGAGCCTCGAGTTCGTTCCGACGGTTCTCAACAATAATCAGATCAACGTCCGGGTGAAGCCCGAAGTCAGCGAACTGTCGAGCGAAGGCGAAGTCAAAATCAATGGCATGGCGGTCCCTGCCCTCTCGACTCGGCGGGCGAGCACCGTGGTCGAGCTCGCCAGCGGTCAGAGCTTTGCAATCGGCGGCCTCATCAGGCGCAACTTCAACACTGACATCGGCGAGTTTCCCTGGCTTGGTGATGTGCCCATCCTGGGCGCACTTTTTCGCTCCTCATCGTTTCAAAAACGTGAAACCGAACTGGTCATTATTGTCACGCCCTACATCGTGCGGCCCGCATCGAATCCGAACAAGATGAGTGCGCCAAGCGACCGCATCTCGCCGCCCTCAGACGCGGGGCGGATTTTGACGAACACGGTGGCCCGGCCGCCACGAGAGCGCGATGCGCCTCGCGCCAGCGCGCCAGGACTGACCGGCAACGCCGGCTTTATTGTCGAATGAGGATCGTCAAATGACATTGCGACATCTGTGCTACCCGATCTTTATTGCGGCAATAATGGGTGGCTGCGCAAATACGGCCTCGATCCAGCCCGCGCCGGCTGACCAAGAGATCCAGGTCGAGCAGAAGAGTAGCGTGCTGTTCCTGCAGAGCCTTCGTGGCCCCGAACGGCATCGGCTGCGAAGCTTTATTGCAGCGACCAGTCGCGGCCGGCGGGATGCCCTCCATGTGAGGGTCATCGGCTCACCCAGACTCATCGCACAGGTCGCCGACGAGGCTCGCGCCATGGGTGTTGCCAATTACAACATCCTCCTGTCCGCTTCTCGTGTGGATCTGCCGGCTCGTTCCGGGGTGAGGATCGAAGCGATCACTTTCGAAGCTCATCCTCCGGTCTGCCCGTCGCTCTCCATCGTCGGTCCTACGGTGAACGAGAATTCGTTCAACCCGACCCTTGGCTGCTCAGTCCGGAATAACCTCGCGGTCACGATCAATGATCCTGGCGACCTGTTAGGCAATCACGCTGTCATGCCGACCAGTGGTGATCGTGCAGTGCTTCCCATCACCGCACGTGGGGCAACGACGGTGGGCAACAGGAGCAATTTGGAGGATGACACCCATACCAGGGTTGCGCCAGAAACCCAATAAGCTGCTCGTAGAACCCGAACAGCATGAACGTCGGTTGGCATTCTGTTTGGAATCGGCCGACGAGCCTCCTGGACTCCAGCCTTTGCTCGGTCTTTTTTTGGGGATCGTGCAGCTCGCAGATCAGGTTCTGGGACAGTTCGGTCATTGCCCAGTGGTTTGAGCGCATCGATGTTTGCGCGACGCTAAACGAGGCCGGCGGCAAAGACTGCCTTTGCAACCCTCTCGAAACACTCCATCGGAACGGCCTTACCCATCGTACCTTTTCGGATCAGCTGACGCGCCAACACATGATCCTCGACAATGCTCAGACGTTGGGCGCGCGCCTCCGCCAGCAACTGTGAAGCCGTTTCGCCCTCGCCGCGGCACACCAGTACCGGAACGCCGGTCTCGCCCCGAACGTAGCGCAGCCCAATCAATGTCGCTCGCCCCGTCAGTATCAATGTCGCCCGATGGACGCCGAGCGGAGACTCGTTCGCCGACTCCCGGCGGAGCCTGCGGTGTTCACCCTTGATCTGCGCATTACCATCCTGTTCCTTGGACTCTCGCTTGGCTTCGCTCTGCGTCATGCGCATGTCGCGCAAGAACAACCAACGCTGAATGAGCAGATCAGCCAAGCCGCCAATCAGAAGAGCGCCGGCAGCGATCGCGATCAGCACTTTGAGCTCTTTAAAGACAAAACCAAAGCAGCTCAAATCGCACACGGGCAAGTATACCAGTGCCCTCCAACTTGCGAGCACAGTGAAAACGAACGTAGCGCCAAGAACCAAAACTTTGACGATAGACTTTCCAAGCTCGACAGCCGACCGCTGGGAGACAATCCGCTTCAGCCCTTTGACGGGATCCAATTTCTCAAAGCTGGGTTTAAGCGGCTCAACCGAAATCGTTAGCCCCCCGCCGGCCAAGACACCGGCCAGAATCGCCGCAACCACCGCCGCACCTAGGATGGGGGCCGCGGCTGCTATAGAAAGGTCTATCAATCCGAGCAACGCCTTCCGGGCCGCACTGTTGAAGGGCTGTTCCTGCAGCTTGTCGATGAGCCGCACGGCTTCGCGCCATCCGTCTTCGATCGAGCTGGCCCTGAAGCACAGGCAACCGAAACCAGCGCAAAGGCTTGCCGCGGTCACAAAGTCGGCGCTGCGCGGGCTCTGCCCTTTCTTACGCGCGTCCCTCAGCTTCTTGTGACTTGGTGGAAGGTTTTTCTCTTCGCTCGTGTCGTTCATTTCAAGAACTTCTCGAGCCACTC
>Ga0209389_1000105_pt1 | contig 74417 bp, 70 predicted proteins | sample CowpearedBW_FD_187526 | JGI IMG/M metagenome (GOLD analysis project Ga0209389, IMG submission 187526) | Root nodule microbial communities of legume samples collected from California, USA - Cow pea red BW (SPAdes) (version 2) | ecosystem: Host-associated > Plants > Roots > Nodule | place: USA... | reverse complement strand
CGGCGCACCGCGAAATCGCAGAACGCAAGCGCGCCCAGGAGGCGCTCGTCGAGTTGAACGCCACGCTGGAAAAGCAGGTGATCGAGCGCACCGAACAGCTCAAGCGCAACGAGGAGGCGCTGCGGCAATCCCAAAAAATGGAAGCCGTGGGCCAGTTGACGGGCGGGGTCGCCCACGACTTCAACAACCTCCTCCAGGTGATCATGGGAAATCTCGACACGCTGCAGCGTAATGTTCCTTCGGATTCCGCGCATCTGCAGCGCGCCGTGCGTCACGCGATGAATGGCGCCCAGCGGGCGGCCGCGCTTACGCAGCGTCTTCTCGCGTTCTCGCGTCGCCAGCCCCTCGATCCCAAGCCGATCGACGTGAACGTTCTGGTCAACGGCCTTTCAGAGATGGTCCATCGCACGCTCGGCGAGACGATCGCCGTGGAGACCGTGCTAGGCGCCGGGTTGTGGCGCGTGGAAGCCGACCCGAACGAACTCGAGGCCGCCATCCTCAATCTCGCCGTCAACGCGCGCGATGCCATGCCGAATGGGGGAAGGCTGACACTTGAGACCGGTAACGCTCACATCGACGAGGCCTACGTCGCGGCTCATAGGGAAGTGGTGGCGGGCCAGTACGTCGTCATATCGGTCACCGACACCGGCGTTGGCATGGACCGGCAGACCGTGGCGCAAGCGTTCGAGCCCTTCTTCACGACGAAACCCGTCGGCAAAGGCACGGGACTTGGGCTCAGCCAAGTGTATGGCTTCGTCAAGCAGTCGGGTGGCCATGTGAAGATCTATTCGGAGCTTGGGCAGGGCACCACCGTCAAAATTTACCTGCCTCGCCTGTTAGGCGACTCGTCGGATGACACCACACTTGATGAGACGCTCAATCCGGAGGCGACCCAGGAAGAGACCATTCTCGTCGTCGAGGATGACGACGACGTCAGAGCCTACTCTGTCGACAGCCTCCGCGAGCTTGGCTATCGCGTGCTGGAGGCCCATGATGGGCCGGCGGCTCTGCGGATTCTCGACCGGCAACCCCGGGTGGATCTCCTGTTTACCGACGTGGTCCTTCCGGGCGGTATGACGGGCGCGCAGGTCGCCGCTCAGGCTAGAGCCATCCGCCCGTCCTTGAAAGTGCTGTTCACTACCGGATATGCCCGCAACTCGATCATCCATCACGGCCGGCTCGACAAGGGCGTGCAGTTGATCGTCAAGCCCTTCAGCTTCAATGAACTGGCCGCCAAGGTGCGCGACGTTTTGGATCAAGTCGAAAACTGAGCGATGGCGCGCGCAGCAGAAAAAGTTGCCTTCTGAACTCCGGCGCTTCCTAAGCCGCCTTCATCGATGACGCCGCTCGCCTCTGCCGTGACACGACAAGGATGATCATCGGCATCGAGCGTTGGCCGCTGCGGCACCGATCGGGTCGCGTCAGCGCGGCGGCCGACGCTCGCGGGCGAGCCAGTCCACCGCATCTGACTTCATCGGATCAACCTCGATCGAAACCTTTTCGCCCTGCCGCAGGTAGAGCACTCGAACGTGCGCTCCTCGAATCCTCGCTCGCCGAAAGCGATACGCGACGGCGCGAGCCCGTGCTTGCACACCGGGCACATCGGACGATCGTTTAGGGACTCCATGCGACTGGCCTCGAAGGCAACATCGCAGGTGCTGCGGCCGGACGGTTCGACTTTGACCCCCGGAGGAGGCCGCCGCCTTTGGCTATCCTCGCGAGCGCTAGTTCTGAATAGCGGGTCGTCGAGACCTTTGGCTATCCGCGACAGGCGCCGTAGTTCAACGGCGGGCGACGGTCTCTCCGGATTCAAGACCCCAGCGGCATTTTCGTTCCGCCGTGCTTGCGGGTTGCCTGCGCCTCGGTTGCAGTGCGCCGATCGGCCTGTGGGTCAGTCTGAGATTTCTTCGGCTCGGGACCTCGCCTCGCGGCATCTTCACTGCTTTGGTTGGACATGGGGTGAGGAATGATGATGCGCGATTCGCCATTCGCCGTCGCGCTTTGTGACAAGCATGGTAAACCGGGCGGGCCCTGGAACCATCTTGCCCTCCTGCATCCTCGTGAACTCGTAAAAACCGGCGACCACGACCGCGTTATCGCCGAGCACGATGGTGCGCCGCTCGCCGAGCTTGTTCTGGTTGCCGCTCCCCTTGGAGGGGGTGAAGTACTTTACAATTGCCTCGGTGCCTTCCGACATGATCGGGCTCACCGTGCCCAGAAGCACAGCGTCTGACGTATACAGCTTTGCGATAGCATCCGGATCGTTGGAGCTATACGCCGCCGACCAGCGTTCAACTACCGCATTTGCTTCCTCTGCCGGGCCAGCGAGTGCCGCCAACGGCGTGAGCACCAGGCATGCGGCTGAGACGATACGAACCAGGGTCATAGGCTCCTCCCTTGTTGGGCCATAGGGCGCAAGCCTAGTATGAACTCAGAGTCCGGGGCGGCAAAATTCAAACTGAGACGCTGCCGGCCTGTGAGACCCGCCGGCCGCCGTTCAGGGGGATGCCTTCGGCCGAAGCTCTTGCCTGGATCGCGCCTAGAGTTCGGCGGAGCTTGGCGGCGATGATGCGCGAAGGGATCCTGTTGCCGGCCAGCCCTCTCAACAGGTCCACGTCCTCCGGCGTCCAAGGCCTGCTGATGATCCGCCGCTGCATCTGGATACCCAAACGAAGAACCTGCCGTCGTCGCAGGCTGCACTAGGCCAAGTGGCCAACGTTTGCGGGTTGGAGGCGGTTCCGGCTCAGGTCAGGAACCTTCCAACTAGCCGGCCTTTATCGGGCATGGTGTAGGCGAGGGCGAAGGTCGAGCGCGGCCATGTGGTGGACGGTAGCCAAGGAGGCTGCGACCAACTGGTCGAGCCACAAGGATGCCCGTCAGGGCGCGGCCCTCGCGTACTACTCGGTGTTTTCCCTTGACCGATCATCGTGATCGCCATCGCGATCGCAGGCCTCTTTTTCGGCCATGAGGCGGTCACTTCGCAGGTCACCTCCGCCTTGAAGGGCATGCTCGGCGAGACCGGAGCAAAGGCGATCGAGTCCATGCTCGCGGGAGCCGGCCGTCCTGCCGAGGGGGTTCTGGCGACGGTCCTCGGCATCGGCGCCCTGCTGTTCGCCGCGATCGGCGTCGTCGTGCAGTTGAAGGATGCGCTCAACGTCGTCTGGGAGGCGGAGGAATCGGAGGAGAGCGGGATCTGGCATTTCGCCCGGAACTATGTGCTGTCGTTTGCCGCCGTCCTTGCCCTCGGATTTCTTCTCCTCGTCTCGCTGCTGGTGACCGCGGCCCTGGCCGCGGCCGGCAAGTTCGTGGCGCCCTACATGCCGGAGGGCATTTTGCAGATCGTCAGCCTGCTGGTCTCTTTCGCGGTGGTGACGGTGCTCTTCGCGATGATGTTCAAGTGGCTGCCGGACGTCTCCGTCGGCTGGCGGGACGTCTGGGTGGGGGCGCTCCTGACCGCCTTGTTCTTCGAGGTCGGAAAGGCCGCGATCGGCTTCTACATCGGCAAGCAAGGACTGGAATCGACCTACGGCGCGGCCGCCTCGATCGTGGTCGTGCTGATCTGGGTCTACTACACCTCGCAGATCATCCTGATGGGGGCGGAGATCACGCACGCCTATGCCAAGCACGGGGGTTCGCTTAAGCAGCGAGAATCGGGGGACGGACGCGGGAAAACGCACCCTCTCTCGAATCCAGGCGGATCGTGAGGAAGGCGCGCGAAGGGGGCGCTTTAGAAGTCACGCGAGGTCAGGCCGACCACTTGTCCTCTTCGCGTCGGGCTTCGTCGTCGTTAAGGCGCTCGGCCACGTCCTCGGCGACCGCCGGATCCTCGGCGTTTGCGATGGGTGTGCCGTCCTGCTTCTTGATTTTCCGGCCTTCGGCGTTCACCGGAAAATCCTCGGGTCTCAGGGGTTTCTTGGAAGCTGACATCTTCCCTCCCTCCTTGTGTGTCCTTGTGCGACCCCGGTTCGCTTGATTCACGCGATGAGTGCCGTTGCGCCTGGAATATATGACCCGCCGTCTGGCGCGGCGGTCTCTGATTCCTGCCTCCCACAGGATGCCAGCGCGTTAGCCGCCAGCTTAGAGGAATCCCGAGCTTCGTTGCCAGTTAAATGAGTTCTCGATCCGAAGATCCGGGAAGCCTCTCCAATGGAGTTCCGTAAGCACGGCCATCGGACGCCTTTTGCGGATAGGCGCAGAACGCTATCGCGAGTAGAGCTCGCTGAGGCCAAGGTGGCCGGGCGGCGAGCAAGAGGGCGGCGCCACCCGCCTCGCTCCAGTTTCCCACCTTTCTGATCGCCGGCCTCGGCGCGCCTCGCGATACTCCCGGATCGGTCGATCGGCGCTTACGCGGTAGCTGCCGTCCGCCCCGCCTCAGTGATGCGGTATTCGATATCTCCGGATGGAAGCGGTTCGGTTTCCACGAGACCGAGCTCCACGAGCCGCGCCACGATTTCGTGGTCGAACGTCGGCGGGCTGACCCAGGATTCGCCGAGGAGCTTCCTCAGAAAATCGCGCTCCAGATCGGTCAGCTCCATACCCTAACTCCGCTCGCCGGCCCGCGTGCATTGCGGCGCATCATCCGATCCGGCCGCTCTATCCTGGAGATCAACATTTCGCCGCGGATTGTGCCGGGAACGGAGGCATCGTGGCACCGTTGATTTCCGGAGACAACATCCAGGAGGTCAACATGGCCATGGAAGATCGCGAGACGTTCAGCCTGATCGGAAGCGACAAGGTCGAGGGTACGAACGTGTACGGGGCCGACGGGGAAAAGGTCGGCTACATCGAGCGCGTCATGATCGACAAGGTCAGCGGCAAGGTGTCGTACGCGGTGCTCAGCTTTGGGGGCCTGCTCGGCATCGGCGACGATCACTATCCGCTGCCCTGGCAGGCGTTGAAATACGACACCAACCTCGGCGGCTACGTCACCGGTATCACCCAGGACCAGCTCCGCGGCGCCCCCAAATACGCCGACGAGAGCAGTTGGAATTGGAGCGACCCGGCGACCACGCGTTCGGTGAACGCCTACTACGGTGTGCCGGTGGCCTGAGGCGGGACGACACTCTGTCGGCTGGCTGCTCGACGCACCGCCGCCCGGTCGACGATCAGGCCCGATCGCCGAGGAGACTTGAAAGTGAGTGATGCCGTTCGTGTTCTGGTCGTGGAGGATGAGGCTCTCATCGCCAGCTTCGTCGAGGACGCCTTGTCCGACGGCGGTTTCGAGGCCTGCTCGGTCCATTCGGGGGAGGCGGCACTGTCCACGTTCCGGGACGGCCGCGAGGGATGTCGGGTCCTGCTGACCGACGTCAACCTGGGTGACGGCATCAGCGGCTGGGAGCTGGCGCAGCAGATCCGGGAAATCACGCCTGGCTTTCCTGTGGTCTACATGACGAGCGCCAGCGCGCCTGACTGGCAATCGCAAGGCGTCGACGGGAGCGTCCTGATCCAGAAGCCCTTTGCGCCGGCGCAATTGACTGCCGCCGTCTCGCAGCTACTCGATAACGGGACCTCAACGGCTTGAACCGGGATCGTCGTGAGTTTTCGATCCTTCGATCGAGTGGCGGCCGATCGTCGCTCGCCCGCGTCTCCTTTTGCCGCGCTTTGCGGCCGCGGCGCGCGCCGCCGCGACGGCCATCCAGTCCCGCAGCAGGCCTCTGTCCTCTCTCGAAAAGGAAGCTCGCCGTTTGAGATCCTCCAGTGTCTCGCCGGGATGGCATCGCTCGAAATCCTCGCAGATCAGCGACTCGAGGTAGGTCCGGTCCCAGGCGCTGCTTGGATCGAGATGCTGGCGAGAGTCGGTGCTCATAGTCGTCCTCTACACGCTCGGAGTCGAGGGCGTCCGGATGCGGCACAACGGCAAGAGCGATTGTTGGTTCACGAATGGATCAGCTGGGGTCGACCGATAGGGCCGGCGAGAGGCCCCGAGACGGGAACCCGTGCAAGTCCAAGCCGTTCGCAACCACGGGGGCGCCTCGAAGGAGCCGTCACGATGATCGAAACTGATACCCTTTTGGAAAAATGCCCCCGCTGTGGCGCCTGGCCCATGGCCGCGACCCTGCGGTCGACGTCGTCCGCACAGCCGGATATCCGGTTCAGGTGTCCAAGGTGCCATGGCGACGAGGCGGGCCGGCTGCGGCGCCCGTTTGTGCAGCGCGACCCGCCGCGGACTCTGGATGCGGCCTGATGAAGATCCGGTCCCATTCCGAAAGCCACATCGTCGAGCTCGAAGACGGCTCGCAATGGCAGGTGTTTCCAGGCGATCTGGATCTCACGCTCGCCTGGAAGCCCGAGACGGATCTGACGGTCGCCCCGGCAGACGATGACGTGGCTTCGCACGCGCTGGTCGCGGTGGCGTAAAGGTCCGCGTCATACCAGCGGGCGAACGCTGGCCTGTGCGCGAGGTCAAGGATGCGCTGAAGCAAGGTTGATCGCGGGAACCCGGCCCTAGGTGACTGCGGTCTCGCACCTCGCTCTTGAGGCGTCCGTAGACTCCCGGAATCCAAAATCCAGTGCGGAAAGCATATGTATTCCGCAGCACCGGGGCTGGCGTATTTCATCCCTGCTCATATTTTTGCCGGTGGGCCGCAGGCGTCAGTCTGCGGCCATTTTGCATCCGGACCTTCGAAACGCGGTCACGGACCTTGCTTGGATCATCAGCCGCTGCGGGCCGCGCCGACCGTATCGGCCATCCTGGCGCCAAGTGCGCCCATGGGTTTCTCGCTGCCCCCAGTCGTGTCGCGCGCGGTCTGGTGCTCCATCTCGGCATCGAGCTCCGCACCGAGCAGGATCACGATCGCGGAGATCCACAACCACGTCATGAAGCCGATCGCGGCGCCCAGCGATCCGTAGGTCTCGTTGAACTTGCCAAAACTGACCGCATACCAGGAGAACAGCCCGAAGGCGGCGAGCCAGAGGACCCTGATGGGCCAACTTCGAACTCATGCACCGCAGCAAACTACGCCCTCATTCGATCACCTCGTCGGCGCGGGCGAGCAGCGATGGCGGCATGGTCAGCCCGAGCGCCTTGGCAGCGCTGAGATTGACAATGAACTCGAACTTGGTTGGCTGTTGAACTGGAAGATCCGCAGGCTTGGTGCCCTTCAGGATCTTGTCTACGTAGGTCGCAGCGCGCCGGGACAAATCCGATAGGCTCGCGCCATAAGCGATGAGGCCTCCAGCCTCCACAAATTCCCGAACGCCGTGGATGGCAGGCAAACGATTTCTCGCTGCGAAGTCGACAATCTGTTTTCGATAGCCAACGGTGAGTGGGTCTTCGACCGTAATCAGGCCCTCTGGACGTTGGACTTTGGCAGCCTCGAACGCTGTATCAAAATCATCGGGACTGCGCACCTCAAGCGATTGCAGCGTAATTCGCAATGTCCGGGCGGCACGGTCCGTCTCTCTGAACACATCCGCCGCATAGGGATTGGTAGCATTCCACAGAATGGCCGCTCTGGAGACGTCGGGCAGAAGCTCCTTGAGTAGCTCCAACCGCTTCCCGCCCAAATCCGGAGCCATTAGGCTCAAACCTGTGACATTCCCGCCTGGGTGCGCCAAACTCGGAACAAGCCCGCTCCCGAGTGGATCGCCAGCAGGCGCCGTGACAATGGGGATCGTCGAGGTGGCTTGCTTGGCGGCGAGTGACGCCAATGTTCCGTTTGCAACGATGACATCGACCTTGAGGCGCACCAACTCTGTGGCCATGCCGGGTAGCCGATCCGAATGACCTTCTGCAAATCGGTACTCGAAGGCAATATTCGTCCCTTCCATCCAGCCCAACTCACGGAGGGCTTCAACGAAAGCTCGTTCCATTCGGGAGCCTGCGGCGCCCGCGTTGAAATAACCAATACGATATAACTTGCCCGCCGGCTGTGCTCCGGCATTGAGCGGCCAAGCAAGTGCCACGCCGCCAATGAATTTAACAAATTGCCGCCGCCGCATGGCTGTCTCCCGGATCAGGAGAACGTTAGTCCCAATTCAAATTATCGCACTGAAGGGGGTTCGGGGATAGCGTCAGCCGCGCTCGGCGGGAGGTGACTGATGTCTCAAAGGCTGCCCTGGGTAGCCAGCATTACCGTGGTCGGCTCACCTCTTTGGAAGCGGACGTCGCGGCGCTCTGGGTCGAGGTCAGCCCGGGGCCAACAGCGGAAGTAACGGGATCTGAAATGAAAGAGGCCGCCAACTGAGGCGGCCTTTTCACTGGAGGTTAGTGAGAAGCTATAATTGCTGCCAATCCGAACGCATTACGCAGGCGGCGGCTAGAGACCAAAGGGTAATTGCGATCTCTCTGGGCATGAACTTTTAACGATGCCGGCGGGTGGTTAGTTCCAATTCCGCCAACCGGGGCGGCCTTGATCTGGATAGCGGCCCGGTCGAAATGAAGATTGAACTAGAGGCCGCAAACTGAGGCGGCCTTACAATTGCGAAACCAAGAGGGTGACGCACGCGATCAGCGTTGCCGTACTGAGGGTCACCACAACGAGGGCCTGTTCACTATGGGCCTTGAGTTGTTCGTCGTCCATTGTGCCCAACGCCAGCGCCGACCCGTTGTTTCAGTCGGGGCCGAACGTTTTTGCGAACTGTGCACTGCGTTTTTCAAACTAGACCACTCAGGTCGGAAACGGGCCAGCGCCGGGCGGCCCCTACTCTTTGGGTTCGGCTACCGGCGCTGGCCGCTCCATAAAGTCGGCCATCTTGCCGTACTCCTCCGCCATCTCCAGGAGGGCGTTCTTGGTCCGTTGAGACGAGGCGAGCGCGGCCTGCCGCTCGCAGGTGCGTTGTAGCTGGCGGTAATTGTCCATTGGCGCCAATCCGTAATGGGAAGCAATGTTCCCCATTTAGCAGCTTAGGACACTGGCTAATTTAACTTAGGACACTGAGGGTCAAATACGGACAGCACCCGTCCCTTGAATGGGAACAAACAGCGACCCCAGCGCAGAATCAGAACGGTCAAAGGTCCGCTCAGGGTCACGCGAAATTCTCAGAATCGGTACAAGCCGTCTGCTTCAACGCTGAAACCGGACATCGCCCTTTGTGAGTACACGTCCTGAGCGCGATTTAGAGGAAGGACAGTTCGCAAACCAATCCTTTTGGTTTCCAAACGGCTACGCGCTTCTGGCGCCGGGCCAGGCGACCACCTGTCCGGACATGACGAGACGGTCACGGCCGCTGTCCTTGGCGGCGTAGAGCGCACGATCCGCCGCCGCCACCAGGGAGCCGCAGTCCATCGCACGCTCGGAAGGCATATTGGTCGCACCACCGAGGCTCACTGTGACGATCTTGGACGGCAGGTTCAGCGCGTGCAGCATGCCGAGGTCGCGCAGCGCCCGGCGGACGTTCTCGCCGACGAGCTCGCAGCCATCCGCGTCGGTGTTCGGCAGCAGCAGCGCGAATTCCTCACCGCCGTAGCGCGCGGCGAGATCGGCCGGCCGGCGCACCTGCGTGGAGAGGATCCGCGCCAGCGCGCGCAGGCAGGCGTCGCCGGCCTGGTGGCCATATTGATCATTGAACTTCTTGAAATGATCGACATCCACCAGCAGCAACGAGAGCGGCGTGCCGTCGCGCTTGGCCCGCGCCCATTCCTCGGCGAGGCGCTCGTCGAAATGCCGCCGATTGGCGATGCCGGTCAGGCCGTCGGACGTGGCGAGCGCGGCGAGCTTGTCCTGCAGGTCCTTCTGCTCGGTCATGTCGCGCGAGATCGCCACGACGCCGTCGATCTCTTGGGTTTCCGACGACCGCATGACCCGCAGCGCCGTCTCGACCCAGATTTCGTTCTTCCGGCGGTGATTGACGCGGTAGATGATACGCGCCTCCTCGGCCTCTCCAGCCTTCAACGCCGAAACGACTTGCTCGACGCGCGGCCGGTCCTCCGGATTGACGCCGTCGAGTGCCGAGGTCCCGAGCAGCCTCGCCGGGTCCCAGCCGAGGACGCGGGCGCACGACGGGGAGGCGTAGAGGATGCGCTCGTCCAGCCCGACGCGCATCACCACGTCGCTGCATTGCTCGGCGATCAGGCGGAAGTCCCCTTCCTTGGCGACGAGAGCCGCCGCCATGCGCTGTCCCTTCGCGAGATAGCGAACGAGGAAAAAGCCGATCAGCGCGAGCGAAAGGGTGAGGCCGGTGACGATGCCAAAGCGCGTGAACGCCTGACGGCGCCACGGGGCCAGCACGTCGCTTTGCGCCTTGCTTGCCAGCACCAGGATGGGATACCGGCTGCTCTTTCGGTAGAAGCTCAGCCGCTCCAGTCCGTCCAGCGGCGATTTGAAATAATAAGCTCCGGCATCAGGTCGTTGGTTCATGGTCCGGAACAAGGGCGAACCCGACATGTCGCGCCCAATGTAGGCGCCGTTCTCGTCGGGGCTTCTGGCCAGTATGGTGCCGTCGGCATTCAGCAGCGAGACCGAGCCGTTCGGTCCGATGTCGAAGCGGCGGTAGAACTGCGTGAAGTAGGCGACGTCGACGCTCGTCAGCACGACGCCGGCGAAGCTGCCGTCGGAATGATTGAAGCGGCGGGACGCTGTGATGATCCACTGTCCGCTGGACCGGCTCTGCACCGGCTTGCCGATCAACGTCCCACGGTCGGGCGAGGCGCGATGGCGCTGGAAGTAGTCGCGATCGCTGTTATTGAGGCGCGCGAAATCGACCTCTTCGGTCGTCCCGAGCCAGCGGCCGGTTTCGTCGTAGACGAAGATGCCGCGGATGCGCTCCCTGTTGTATTTCCGGGATTGCAGGAACCTTTGAATCTTCTCGACCGCGGCTGGGCTGGTTCCGCCAACCTCCATCCGGTCGACCATCCCGGCAAGAATCGTGTCTGCGAGCTCGAAGGTGTCCTCGGCATGTTGTGTCAGCGACTGGGCCAGGTTGGCCATGTCGACTTCGGCGTTGCGCAGCTCGACCTGTCGGGCCTCCCATTCGCGCCATCCGCTCAGCGCCAGAATGGCGACGCAGGCGAGCGCCACGAACCCCGCCGCCCACAGCGGGAAGCGGGTCTTCTCGACCTCGCGGCGGGTGCTTGGCATCGGACTGTGGCTCCTTTTCGCGCAGGGTCCCACCCGGGCCTTAATGGCGGGTTTGCAATCGCGCCATGATGCGAGCGTCCGGTAAGCGTTGTTTCATCGGGGTGTCCGCGATCTTACTCATCGTAGTGATCGCCCATTAACCAGAGGCCACCCGCCACAATACGCGGCTCGATCCGGCCAAGAACGGACGCATCCGTTCGCTGCGCCCGCCTCGCGATTTCTCTTTAAGCGCGCTTGTTGCGGAGCAAAGCTAGTCGCGGCAAGGAAATCCAGATGTCCAAAGTGCACCTGATCCGGAAGCCGCGTCCGCACTGCAGGAAAGCGACGAAGCTTGTCTCGAGCCGACCGGCCAGGGTGCCCAGCGATCAAGGCGCAAACACATTGGCTCCGTTCTCGGGGCGAGGCCCGGTCGTAGCATCAGACGAACTGAACACCGACGCATTTCCCGCTCCGCCATTGGACCTTGCAGGCGCGCGCTGGCCCTCCACGCGAGAAGCGCAGTTGAAATTGCGGCGGCACAAACTGTGGATCCGAAACGGCAATCTTCGCCCCGTTCTCAGATATGTCGAGCAGCGTGCAACGTCGCGCAGCGAAGCTGCCCTCGATGCTCAACCAAGCCTCTGTTTCGACTTTACGCCTCGCTGGGCGAGGTCTGCGACCGAACATGATCCATACCTCCCCAGCCAAAACGCCGCTTACGGGCGTCGGTTGCGGATATGTAAATGTTGAGTCCTGTATTCGGAAATGTGTATCTAGTCCGATCTCCGCATGTTGGCGCACCGACGCCAATAGTCCCGATCGGGCAATGGGCATCAGCGGATAGAGTCGGCGCGGCAAAGCGCGATGCCAAGGCAAACGCGCGCGCGGAATGAGTAGGTCTCGATCCGAGGGGCCTGAATCATGGGCGGCCCTACTTGGGCGCCTGCAAACCCGGCGACTTGGCCCATTCGTTGAGGTGCGCCGCGATGTCGGCTTGCCGGGCCTTCTTAATCAGCGCCTCGCGCTCGGGGCCGGGCGGTAGCTGGGCGGCTTTCTGCTCGACGGACTTTGCCCATGCCGAGAGCCGATCTTCTAAGGTAATCTGTTGCTTGAAACGACGCCGCTTGATGATCATAGCGCGCCTTCCTGCTTGAGTGGGGCGGGAGCGCAATCGGCGTTCTCATCACCGACTGATGCCACGGGCCGCGCGGTGATAGATCTACAACTAACAGGCGCGGCGGCCGGTTTCCTCCACAAACGTTAACTTTTCAAATCAGGCCACTAAGGTCGGAAATGGACCAGCGCCGCGATCTTCGAGACGCCTGGGGGATTGGAACGAATGGGTTCGCGAAGCGTCGAATCAATGCCCCCGGCCCCCAAAAGCCCCATCCGGGGGAAAACCTACCCCCTAGGTTGGCGGTCCGAATGCGCAACATAGCGCAAGGACCGTTTGCGCCATCATAGGGCAGACTGGTAGGCGTGATCAGCATGCCGTTTGGAATACGGTGCGAAAGGTTGCCGGATGTGCCTTGATTGAGACCGTTTCGGTTCATCTGCCTGCAGGTATCGACAATGCCTTGACGGAGTTCGGCATGGTTGTGGTCTGTCATAAGGCAGCCTCCGAGAAAGCGATCCAGGACTGGTAGGCAGAGGAAAGGTCGCGCGGGTCGAATCCCATCGTTGCTAATCGGCGGGCACGACCATCGGGATCTTCATGTCTGCCGGCAGCATGGTCGGCAACACGCCGTTCTTCGCCGCATCGAGCAGTCCGGCCCAGTTGCTCATGTAGTAGGCGCCTCGCTGGATGGTCGCTGGTATCGGGTGCGCGGCAAGCGCCTGCTCGAAATCGCAGAGGACATTGAGATCGCCGCAGCGCCCGCCCGGCTGGGCGCCATAGGTGGATGCGGCCACGACCTTCTCGAGCCCGGATCCTTCGAGGGCTGCGACGATGCTCCGAACAGTAGAACGTTCCTCGCGATCGGTGTCGGCCGAGACAACGGCGTTCGGGTTAAGCAGGAAAGCGCGCGTGCCTCTCCTGAACACCGCACGCAAGTCGTGGGTGTTGCGCACGTCGAGAATCGCGGTCCGTGCGCCACATTTTGCGCCAACTGGCAGCTGCCGCTGCTGTGAAGCACGGCGGTGACCGGGTGGCCTCCATTCAGCAACGTCGACGCTACCGCCGCCCAATTGCACCAATTACAATGAACATCGCTCCACTCCATAAGGCTGAACCGGATGAACATCCCGCCTCGCCCAAAGGCGCATTCTAGGGGGGCGTTCATCTCGGTCTGTCCTGGAAAACTGAAGCTTCGCAACCTCCTTCCTTGGTTCAGACCAGATGGGACAATCTCCTGAGATAGGCCGCATCTAGCTCGGCCCGGGAGCCCGCGAGCACAACTGACATGTTAGATTGACATGTTTCAAGGGCTATTCTATGAGAGCCGCAGGTCGCGATTGTCTCCGAGAGGAAACAATGCCGGCTGGACCGCCAGCTCGCGGCGTCGGCGCGCTGGCAACTCTCGAATTCGCACCATCGTGGCGACCCGTTTCAACAAGGTCGCCCAGACAACAAGCGCCGTGGTGCGCCTTTGTATTGCCCGAGGAGCCTTATGGTGCCAACAGTCTGGTTCACATCGCCCAATGGCCAACGCCGAAAATGTGAGGTTGCTGAGGGCGTTTCCGCGATGACTGCCGCCCGTCTCAATTCGGTGAACGGCATTGAGGCCGAGTGCGGGGGATCGCTGTCTTGCGGCACATGCCACGTCTATGTGGTGGGCGATTATTCCGCCAGATTGCCGCCGCCATCTGCAGCCGAAGAGGAAATGCTCAGCCTTGTTGCTGCGGACCGCAGGGAAAGCAGTCGCCTCAGCTGCCAGATACTGATCAGTGGTGAAGTCGATGGGATCGAGATCAGCATCCCAGAGTCGCAATACTAGAGCGGGATATCGACTTCTTTGGGCTCACAAAGACCAGACCATTTGGCAATGGAAAAGATCGTCGTAGGCGCCGGCCATGCGGGCTTTCAACTCGCCGCCTCGTTGCGCGTTGCCAATTTCCGAGGAGACATAAGCCTGCTGAACGGAGAAGCCGGTCTGCCCTACCAACGCCCGCCCTTGTCGAAGGACTTCCTCAAGTCGGGCCGGCATGACGCGCTGCATTTTCGCGGCCCGGAGTTCTTCTCCGATAACGAAATTAATCTGGTCGCCGAGGAGGCCGTCCAGATTGATCGGGTTCAGCGGAAAGTCGTCACGGCGAGCCGCAACGAGTTGAGCTTCGACCATCTGGTTATCGCGACGGGCACAGTCAACCGTCTCCTCGAAGTTCCGGGAGCGGGGCCCGATATAATCTATATCAAGACGCTGGGGGACGCTGAGGGCTTGCGCAGGCGTATGCCGGGCTTCAGGAAGGTGGTCGTCGTCGGAGGCGGGTTTATCGGTCTTGAATTTGCCGCTGCGGCGGCCCCGGAAGGCATCGAGGTGAACGTCGTGGATGCGGCGGACCGATTGATGTCCCGCACGGCATCGCGAATGGTCTCCGCCTGGTTCGAAGAGCAGCATCGCAGAAGCGGGGTTCGGTTCTATCTGAATGCGACCGTAACGGCGATCGCGCGGCGAAATGGAGCGATCGAGGGCGTCACATTGAATGATGGCCGGCAAATCGAAGCCGATGCCGTCGTTGTCGGAATCGGTTCCGTCCCGTGTCAAAGCCTGGCGTCCGAAGCTGGTCTAACGGTGAACAACGGAATCGTGGTCGACCAATATCTTCGGACGTCCGACCCTTCCATCTCAGCTATTGGCGACTGTTCGGTCTTTCCGTCGCTTTACGCCGCCTCGCATATTCGCCTGGAGTGCGTGCAAAACGCTGCCGATCAGGCCAAATGCGTGGCGCTTCGCATCACAGGCAGCGCAACCCCATACACCAGCCTTCCTTGGTTCTGGAGCGAGCAGGGTGACGATCGCTTGCAGATCGCAGGGCTGATCGATCGGCACGATACCGCCGTGGTCCGGGGGGCGCCGGAAGACCGCAGTTTCTCCGTATTCTGCTTTCAGGCGGACCGATTGGTGGGCGTGGAGTCGGTGAACCGCGCTGCCGACCATATCGTTGCGCGTCGACTTCTGACTGCCGGCTCGAGTGTCGATCCGGCCAAGATTGCTGATGCAAGCCTCGACCTGAAATCGCTGCTCGATCGGCACCTCCCGCCTTCCTGAACAGGAGCAATCAATGCGGACGTTTCGTGGTGTCTTTCCCTACATCGTCTCTCCCGTAAGCCAAGAGGGCGGCATCCAGACGGATGTCCTTTGTCGGCTCTGTGACGACCTGATCACGAAGGGCGTCCACGGTCTGGCGGCGCTGGGCTCCACCGGAGAGTTCGCCTACCTCGGCGCGAGGCCAAGAGATGATGTCGTTCGCGCGACGGTTGAGGCAGCAGCCCCGACGCCGTTGAGGTGCCGGTTGTGGTCTATACGAATCCGAATTTCCAGCGCATCGACCTCAGCCTCGACGTCATTGCGACGATCGCAAAGCATCCCCGGATTCAATACATCAAGGACGCATCGACGAACACGGGCCGGCTCTTCTCAATCATGAACCGATGCGGAGGCGACCTGCAGGTCTTCTCCGCATCGTCACACGTCCCGGCAGCCGTCTTGCTCATGGGCGGCGCTGGTTGGATGGCGGGACCTGCATGTGTCGTTCCGCGACTAAGCGTGGCGCTATACGGGCTCTGCGAAGCGGGCGACTGGAAATCCGCCATGGCGCTTCAGCAGAAGCTGTGGAGCTTCAACGAAGCGTTCAACGGAATGAACCTCGCTGCATGCATCAAGGCAGCTCTCGCGATTCAGGGCTACGAGGTCGGAGATCCTGTCCCGCCACAAGCCCGTCTTAGCCCTGAACAACGGGGCGTTGTTGAGCGCCTTGTCGGGTCCTTCGCAGAGTGATGCGAGCGCATTCAAAGACCGAAACTGCACAAAAAACGATCGAAGAGCTTAGAATTAGCACGTCAATGTAACATGTCAGATTGTTGACTTGGCCAGTTTTATTCCGCACGATCAGGCATCGTGGCGCACATTCAAAGCGCCGTTTGCCTGAGCCGACGTTGACAGAAGCGACCGAACCGATCGGTCACACAAAGGGGGATTGCATGACTAATATTGCCGTCACAGAAGAGGTGCAGCCAAGCAGGTCGGCCTCCTCAACGACCTTGGTCGCATTGTCCACAATGATCGGGACCACAATCGAGTGGTACGACTTTTTCATCTTCGGCACGGCAAGCGCGCTGGTGTTCAGCAACGCGTATTTTCCTTCCTTCGATCCCGTGGTCGGAACGCTCCTCGCATTCAGTACGGTGGCTGTGGGCCTGTTCGCCCGGCCAGTCGGCGCAATTCTGTTTGGTCATTACGGTGACCGTATCGGCCGGAAGAAGATGCTCATCGCGGGCTTGCTGCTGATGGGAGTTCCAACGGCTCTGATCGGTCTTCTGCCGACGTACGATCAGATGGGGATCGCAGCTCCCATCCTACTTCTGCTCATCCGCGTATGCCAGGGCATTGCGCTCGGAGGCGAGTGGGGCGGCGCCGTGTTGATGGCGGTCGAGCATGCGCCGGCTCGGAAGCGGGGATTGTTCGGCAGCCTGCCGCAAATGGGTTGTCCCGCAGCTCTCGTCCTTGCCAGCGTCGCATTCTCTCTGACCGGCCTGCTTCCAGCGAAAGACTTTTCGGCCTGGGGATGGCGACTTCCGTTCCTCGCAAGCGCCGTGCTGGTCGTTCTCGGCTTTTTCATCCGGAGAAACGTCGCGGAGTCGCCGAGCTTCCAGAAGCTGGGGGAGAGCGGCGGGATCGTGGAAATTCCCATTGTACAGGTCCTGAAGAACCACAGCGTCCCGGTGCTGCTCGGCATAGGCGCGAAGCTCGGTGAAATTACGTTGTTCTGGCTGTTTGCCGTTTTCGTGCTGTCCTTTGCAACCAAGACGCTTGGGCTCGCAAAGGTTGACATTCTCAACGCAACAACGGTCGGCGCAGTCTTTATGCTGGCTCTCATGCCGGTCTGCGGCTTGCTCAGCGATCGCTTCGGCAAGCGCATGGTCTTCAACATCGGAACGGCAATGTTGCTCGTGTCGGCCATCCCGATGTTCATGATGATCGGATCGGGAAGTCTCACCCTGATCGTGATCTGTATCGGGTTCGCGCTCGGCGTGCTCTATCCGATCATGTACGCGCCGGAAGCCTCCCTCTTTGCTGAATTGTTCCCGGTCGAAGTGCGCTACACCGGGCTCTCGCTCTGCGCCAACATCGGAGGCGCGATTGGCGGCGGCATCGCGCCGATCGCCGCGACGTGGCTTCTGGCGATCTCGGGTTCAGTCGCCTCTGTTGGCGTTTATCTTGCAGTGGTCGCTGCGATTTCGTTGCTCAGCACCGCGGCGATGAAGGCTGCTGTCGAGGGGATGAAGCGATAGCGAACACTCGCGGGTGGGATCCGCCCGCTTGGCTCGAATCTGGAACGTGAAGTCCTTCGCCCGCTTGTGTGGGCTGGAATTGGAGTGGTCATGGTAGGCACCGGCTTGGCACCTAGGCGGCTGACGGATACCGAAGTCGATACGTTCTGGAGAGACGGCGCGATCATCGTCCGCGGTCTCTATTCGCAAGAATGGGTCTCAATCTTGCGGGACGCGCTGGACGAGCTAGGCGGCTTGCGTCTTGGTCTCAATTCGAAGGAGGAGAGGCGCTTCCGATCCGATGCGTATACCTGGCACACGAACGACCGCGTTCGGGACTTTGTCCTTCAGGGACCAAGCGCGGGGCTCGCCGCACAGGCTCTCCGGTCCCTACGCGTCAACCTGTTCTGCGACCAGATCTTCGTCAAGCCCGCCCGCAATGCAGAGCGGACGCCTTGGCATCACGACTTCACGTTTTTCCCGATCTCCGGAAACCAGGTCGCGTCCGTCTGGACCTCAGTCGATCCGGTCAAGACGGAGGAATCGGCGCTCGAATTCGTCGTCGGATCCCACCTTTGGCCGCAGAAATTCCGGCCCCTTGGCGTGGGGGGAATCGTCAAGTCTGTCGCCCCTCTGGAAGCAACTCCGGACTTCGACGCAAACCGCGAAAACTATAAGATTATCAGCTGGGACATGCAGCCGGGCGATGCAGTCCTGTTCCATGCGCGGACCTTGCATAGCTCGCGCGGCAAACCCGCTGGCGAGCTCAATCGCCGTGCCATCGCTACGCGCTGGTGCGGTGAGGATGTGCGCTATGCGCCAACGGGCTCGGAGCTGCAGGTGCCCTGGTCCCACGGTCTGTCACCCGGCGATCCCATCGGCGGGCCGGTCTTCCCGCAGGTCTTCCCGGGATTAAAGCCCGAGGAAATCGAGACAAGAATGAAAGGGCCGATCGCGCCAAATCCCGAGGTCGTGGCAGCTAACACGAAGCTCGCGAGCAGGTTCGAGCGCGTGCAGCTTTAGGGACGAACTGAGATGCGAGCGCCGGAAGTGGTCTACCGCGCCTGACATTGCAAATTGATATGTCAAATCACGGCCTTAGACGCATTCCGATCTTGTGGAAACAACCCTGATGATGATTGCATTCTCGAAAGGAAAACAGCCCGCGCCGGTGCGGAATGTGGGCGGCCTTGGAGTGCCTCTGTGGATCGGGCGGTGGTGCAGAGTATGGCCGCTTCCCGCCCGTCATGCCTTCGGTTATGTTGCGAACAACGACCAAAAGGAGGCGACGGGGCATCTCGGGGCTGCATCCCTCCTGGTTTCAGTTCGGAATGGATCTCCCTCGCATGTTGGACGTGGTAGCTGCCCCGGAGAAGAGCGCGACGGCGGCGGAAGCGGCCTATACGGGAATCGTCGACCTTCTGCTCAACAACGAGCTCCGTCCGGGCGAGAGGACCTCGGTCTATCTGCTTGCCGAGCGGCTGCAACTCGGCCGGACGCCGGTGAAGGAAGCGATCACGCGGCTTCAGAACGAGGGTCTGCTGTCTGTCACGGGCCGCAGCGGCACCATCGTCAACAAGATCGACCGGAATCAAGCCGGGCAATTGCTGGCGCTTCGCCGCACCCTCGAGGAATTTGCAGCCGAAACCGCGGTGCAGAATGTCACGGACAAGGACATCCGGCATCTCAGGAAGTGCCTGACGAAGCTGGGCCGGCCCGGCTCCACGTCGGAGTTCGTGCGCGTGAATACGGAGTTTCACTCGCTGATCGTGTCACTGGCGCAAAACCCGTTCCTGTCGCGTTTCTACGCGCAGCTTCAGATTCAGATGCAGGTCGTGGCCTACCTCATGGAGCGCGGCGTCAATCTGAAGGAAGTCGAAACGCGGCACAAAGAGCACGTGGCGATCGTCACGGCGCTCGAAAACCGCAGCGCCAAGGATCTCAAGGCCGCGCTGCGCGCCCATGTTCTAACAACGGAACGCGCGCTGCTGTCGCGCTAACCGGACCGTTTCCGTCAAGTCTCGCCGATCCGACGCGACAGCCAGTTGCGGCGCTAACGCGCGGCCGTCAGGCTGGTCCCTTATCGGCTTCTCTCTACCGATCGCCGGCACATCCGTCGCGCCGGCCGACGGCTTTTGACGTGAGGACCAAACCATGCGCTTGACGAGTAAGACCGCGATCATCACCGGTGCCGGATCGGGAATTGGCCGCGCCGCAGCGCTGTTGTTTGCCCGCGAAGGCGCTGCAGTCTGCGTCGTGGACCGTGATTCCGAACGTGCAAGCTCGGTGTCCGAAGAGATCGCAGCAGCCGGCGGCAAATCCTTTGCGACGAAGGCCGATGTCGGAAACCTCTCACAAGTCAGCGCCATGGTTGCCGCGGCCCACCAGAAATGGGGCCGCATCGATATCCTAGTCAACAATGCCGGCTATGGCATCGCAGGCACCGTCGTCAACACCGAGGAGGCTGACTGGAACGCGCTGATGTCCACTAATGTCAACGGCGTGTTCTTCGGCTGCAAGGCCGTGATCCCGATCATGGCCAAGCAGGGCGGCGGCTCCATCATCAACACCGCCTCGGCGGCGTCCGTCGTCGGCATCTACAACCGCGCCGCCTATGTGGCCTCGAAGGGCGCGGTCGCCGCTCTGACACGCGCGATGGCGATGGATCATGCCGACGAGAACGTCCGCATCAACTGCGTCGGTGCCGGCACCGTTGAGTCACCCTATTACGACAAACTGTTCGCCGAAAGTCCCGATGCGGCCGGACTACGTCGCCATCTCGAGGAACGCCAGCTCTTCAATCGGCTAGGCAAGCCCGAAGAGATTGCGAACGCGATGCTATTCCTCGCCAGCGATGAATCATCGTTCTGCACTGGATCAACGTTGTTCGCGGATGGCGGTTGGACGGCGCGCTGAGCGGCGGTCGTGACGGTAGTCCAGGGAGCGATATGACCGCGCAGTCGGTGACTCAGGTAGTGGAGCAGGATGCACTGGCCTTTGCTAGCATCCAGCACGCTCATCGCGTGCCGGATGGCATCGGCACCTTGGCGTTCGGCCATAGTTAGCGAAAGATCCGAAGATGAACTTTATAGAGGCGCTCGACGCCGAGATGGAAGATATCGCCGCAGCATGCACAAGTTGCGGCAAATGCTTCCAGGCCTGTCCGATGACCGAGGCCATTGGGATAGACAAGGCCGATCCAAAGGACGTGCTAAACGGCATGGTTAGCCTGCTGCGCGGCGGTGATGGTACCGACGAGGCGAGGCGTTGGGCAGCGTCTTGCTCAAGCAGCGGCCTGTGCGCGCGGGCCTGCGATTATGGCGTCGATCCCCGCATGCTAGTGCGGCTCGCCAACTACGGCCATATCCGCAAGCGCGACGGCGATGCGGTCAAGATCAATGCCATGAAGTCGTTTCGCTCGATGGCCAAGACTGTGCGCGTCGTCTCCCGCCTGCAATTGCCGGCGGCGGAGATCAACCGATTGCAACCTGTCGGCAAGAAGGATCGGATCGAGAAACCCGATGTCGCAATATATACAGGCTGCAACATCCTCAAGACGCCGCATATCCTGGTGCTATGTTTGGAAGTGCTGCAACAGATCGGTGCAACCTACGAGGTGATCGGCGGGCCCTCGGCGTGTTGTGGCATCAACCAGTTCCGGTCCGGCGACGGCGAGACGTCGGGGCGCGCCGGCCTCGGAACGCTGGACCAGATCGAACGTATCGGCGCTCAGACGAAATTATCCTGGTGTGCGAGCTGCCAGTCTCAATTCGACGAGATCATCATTCCGAGCCACCGGCGCATGACCGGTGACAACTCATTTGAGCTGACGCCTTATTTTGTCTTCCTGGAAAGCAGACTCGACAAGCTCAAACCGTTGTTTGCTCGTCGGGTTGACAAGGTCGTCGCCATCAACGAGCGGCCTGGCTTGCCGGAAGTGACGCGCGCAGTGAAGAACATCCTCTCGGCGATTCCAGGGATTCGCATCGTCGAACTCGACGTGCCGCGCGTCGGACTGATGAGCAACTATTTGACTGTGACGCCTCGCTTCAAGGAGGAATTGCGCGAAAAGGAATTCCGTGCTGCCGCCGAGGCCGGCGTGACGACATTGGCCACGGTCTTTCATGCCTGCCATCGCGAACTCTGCCATTTCGAGAAGGACGTTTCATTCGAAATCATCAATGTGATGGAGATCATAGGTGAGAGCATGGGGCTTCGCGCCGAGGACATCTATAAGCGCCTCAAGATGATGGACGACGTCGATCAGATGATTGCGGAATGTCGCGACCTGATTGCGCAGCACGGAATCGACCCCGACGAAGCGCGCGATCTCCTGCTGGCGGACCAGAAAGCCGGTAAACCGGTGCAGGGCAATGTCACGGAGCGGCCGGTATCCTGACCTGTCTAAGTCTCTAGGATATCAAGAGCCTCAAGTAACTGCCCGGTTGGCGCAGGATGTTCGCAAGAACGATGTTCGACTGGAACGATCTGAAGGTCCTCGCTCTGCCCGCGTCTCGCTTGTCTGAAGCTGCTGCGCCGCCGGGTAGAGGCCGACGCGACGCGTCACTTCATAGCCTTGACGACGGAGCCGAATACAAGGCGTTGCGAATCAACGACAGTCTCGCTTGCATCCCCGACAATGCAATCGACATGGTTTTCGTCGATCCTCCATTCGGATCGAATATTTTCTTGCGAGGGACGGGCAACATGGACACATCTCGGCTTGCCCACGCGGAGCAACGCGCTCCCGCACGAGGTCTGGTTATTGGTAGCTGAGGTGAGGCTGGGGCGGCTTCGACGCTGCCGCTCACTCCCAGTGAGGCGTCGAATACGGGTCCTTTGATCTTCGGCCGCCGATCCGGATCATCGCGCTCGAAAGGCGGGCAAGGGCCGCTGCCAGAAAGCCACCAGATTCATTGCGCTTGCCAGGGTCACGCGGGGGCGGGCACACTACCCGTCGCAACGGGGGAACGACATCTGCTTACGGCTTGGATCCCATGAATAGGCTCTACCCGCTGGTTCTCGAGCACCGGCTTCCAAGCCCGCTTCGGTACGGTATCTCCGCGAGCATCATGGTGGCGTGCACCGTGCTGCAGATGGCGCTTCAGATGCAGACCGGGGCGCCCGGATATTTCCTGCTGCTGCCCGGCGTGTTTCTCTCGGGCCTGATCTTCGATCGCGGCTCCGGAATCTTCGCGGCGATCATCGCGGTCGGCGTGGGCGCCGACATCAGCTACGCCGGCGGCATCGGCCCCGATTTCCTGGCGACGAATTCGCTCTTCGCGGTCACGGCGGCGGGGACGGCGATCGTCGCCGAATTCCAGCGCGCCGAGCTCCGGCGGGTCATGCTGGCGGACAAGACCAAGGCCGTGCTGCTGCAGGAGATGGCGCACCGGACCAAGAACAATCTCGCCATCCTCAGCGGGATGATCCGGCTGGAAGCAAGACATGGCGGGCCGGAGGTCGCGACCGCGCTGGAGGCAACCGCGCGCCGGCTGCAGGTGATGGCGGAAGTGTACGACCATCTCTCGCTCAAGGAGGACTCGCGCTCAGTGAACATGCGCTACTTCCTGACCGAGGTGGTCGAGAAGGTGTTCCAATCGTTGGCTCCGTCCGGGCCGGTCGCTTTCAAGGTGCTCTGCGAGGACATCCACCTGCCGAACAGCCATGCGCTCGCGATCGGCATGATCACGAACGAGCTGGTCACGAACGCGCTGAAGTATGCCTTTCCCGGCGACAGGCCGGGAAACGTCGTCGTCTCCCTGTCGAAAGGAGACAGCATCGAACTATCGGCGTCCGACAACGGCATCGGCCTTCAGGGCGGCAGCGACCCGGGTGGGCTGGGTTCGCGCATTGTCCAGCTCCTCGCCCAACAGCTCGAGGGCGAGATCGCATACGAACGGTTGGAGCCGGGCCCGCGCGTCAGGGTGCGGGCGCGTCCGCGTTAGTGTGACGTGACCTTGTCCTCGGACGTCCTGAGCCGATCGAGAAGATATTTCAGGGAAGGCGGAAGGTCCTTTTCGACGGGCATCCACGGGCGCAGCCGCTCGCCGATTTCGGCCGCGATGGCGCGGCTCTGCTTGGCATCGATCGAGACCGGGTTCCGCATCGGATTGGCTAGGCTCCTCAGTGTTTGCCAACATTCAAACACCGGATTGGTTGCGGCCCCTCCGGCCAAAGTTCACTTTTGAACATTTCCACGGAACGAACCGCTCAGGTTTGTACTTTCTGCTTGGGGCTGAAATCCGAATAGCGATGTTGAGAAAGAAAGCGTGGCGGGACGCGAGTATTTGAACCGACAGGCGGCTACCCTGCTCAAGTTCGCGAAGACGACCACCAATCCGACGGTCGCCCTCGGCTTGGTCGAGAAGGCTGCCAATCTCAAGGAGCAAGCCGAGGAGCAACGGGCCGAGGACGGCGAGGCGCCGGATGCTGGCGGCGACAGCTAGTGGTTGGGACCTCCGAGAGGAGCCATGAAGTGAACGAGCCCGTCCGCATTCTGGTGGCCGAGGACGAATTTGCGATCCAGAATCTGGTGGAAGGACGCCCTTTCGGGAGGGCGGATTCAAGCATGAGATCGTCGGGTCCGGCGAGGAGGCGCTTTCCCGCTTCGCCGACGGACGCGCCAGATACCGGGCGTTCTCACCGACATCGGCATCGGCGATGGCCTCAACGGCTGGGCGCTCGCCCGACGGATCAGGGAGATCAATCCCGATTTTCCGCTCGTCTACAAGACCGGCGGCGATGCCGAGGCCTGGAAAGCGCAGGGCGTCCCGAACAGCATCCTGATCGAGAAGCCGTCGGGCCGGCGCAACTGGTCACCGCCGTCTCCCAGCTTCTGAACGTGGGGACGGGGCCCGTCTGACGGCAACGACTGGACCAGAGCTCAGAGCAGCGCCAGGACCGCCACCACCACGACCAAACCGGCCGCGGTCACGCCCCAGCATGACAGTTCAAGGACTCGCATGTTCTGCCCCGGTTGAAGGGCCTGCCCTGCTTAACCCTATATCCGGAACTCGGCGGCCGGAACCGAAACTTTTTCATGGCTTCATGTGTTCACGACGGGGGCGCAGGACACGCGAGGCCTTGCCCATGCCCCTCATGCCGATAGGTGATGTGTTTCTCACAGTCGCGGTCATGACTTTGGCTTTCCTGGGCGAGGTCGCGGTGTTCGCTCTCCTCGGCATCTTCTGAGGCAAGCCCGCGCTGGCGCGAGCGTGGCGCGCACCAATTCGTTCCTGAATCCATCGCAGAACGTGGGAGGCGCGATGTCGACCGTCGCAAAGCTGCTTGCGCAGAAGGAGCAGCTCCTGGAGCAACTGGCGAGCGATCCTGGACCGAATGAGCGCAAGCCAACGCCACGCCACCGCGAACGCCAGCGCGACAACCTGCAGCTTGCTTTCGGCGTAGGCGAAATAGTGGGTTTCGCGATGTAGCGGACCCCTGACTCGAACCCCCGACCCGTCGAATAGGGCCGAGCAGTGAGAGGAGATCGGGAGCTGACCACCGATTGACCACCGAAACGCCGTGAACAAACGGCGACAAAGGTGGTCAATCGCGAGCAAGTTTCATTGTTTTTGTTGATCTTTTCGGCCGCTATTTACGTTCGGGACGCAGGGTTCCCTCGATCAGATCACAACTTGAATCGAATGTCGGTATCGGTGGTTGCGCCTCCCCGCAACCAAGTTAGCAAAAAACCCCAGCAATCTGAATGGTTTGCTGGGGTTGCTATTTTGGCCGATTTTCCCTCCAACGATATCAATGACTTAGCTCATGGGTTCAAATCGCCCTGCAACCACACACATTGCCTACAAGAGCGAAGAGGTGTCGCGCACCCGGCTTAGTGCTGCCCGCGAGTGGCGATTTATTTTCCTCTGCGAGATAGCCGAGCCCGTGCGCTTTGGCTTGATTCAAACTGCTCGCGTGCCATCTGGCGCCCAATGAGGCGAGCAAGCTTTCTGAGGACCTGATCTCCGCGGATTGGGATAGGGGGATCGGTGCCAACGAAAGTAAGCGGAGCAGATCGTCCCTCCCCGTGCCCCTTCCGTTCGCTCATGGGCTGGATTTCGTTCGGTGCCGAAGCCACGTTCCGCGTCGCGTGCACGATCACGGCTGAGATCAGCCGTCGCACACTCTCGCCCAACTCGTCGCCGTCCCCAACTGGTGTCGCACGCGTCCGCCAGTGGTGCCTCTTTCCAGGCCCGAACCCTTCCTATCCGAACACGCCACGCACTCTACAGCAGGCTTTCCGTGAGCGTCAGCAGATCCCAGTCTAGAGGGCGCGCCGAAAAGACTGAGATCAAAGGATCTCGAGTTTCCGGACGGCCGTAAGCAGATCCCACTTGCTTTGATCGGAAGAGCGGCCAGTTGTGTCCACGGTGGCCTCTGCTTTGGAGTAGAGCTCCGCTCTGCTGGTCAGAATGGAGTTGAGTTGTTCCATCGCTTTGGGATTCCCGCTCATGGGACGAAGATCACCCTGGTTACGCACGCGTTCCATGTGATCTTCTGGGCGCGCCTTGATCCAGATCGTGTGGAAGTAACGCAACAGGTAACTGAACGTCTCGGGCTCAGCGACAATTCCCCCCGCGGCCGCCAGCACTGTTTGATTGGACTTCGCGACGATGCGTTCGAGCGCGTCGCGCTCCAGCCGTCGGTAGCCCTCCTGACCGTACAAAGCCATGACTTCCGAGACGGGCATCCCGCTGATTTCCTCGATCTCCTGGTCGAGCTCGAGGAAGGGAAGCGAGAGCTCGTTGCTCAGCATCCTGCCGAGGGTTGATTTTCCGGCGCCGCGTAGCCCAATGAGGCAGATCCGCTTCTCGCGCAATCGGGCCGGATCGCCGGGATCCAAGATCTTCATCACACGGCGGCGCTGCTCCTGCGTGGCCCTCCGGAAAAGCTCTGCGCAATGGACGGTTTCCGATTTCCAGGGGTCGTCGGCTCCAACCAGCCACTCGATTCGATGATCAAGCGCCTCGGACACGCGCCATAGCAGGGCAATCGAGATATTTCCCGTCCCGCCCTCGAGATGCGCAAGGTACCTCAATGAGACCTGGGACAGCTCCGACAACGCACGACGCGAGATGCCTCGCCGCTCACGCGCTTCGCGCACACGCTCTCCAACCAGGGCGACGAACGCTGTCGCGTTGGTTTCCAGCCGAGCCTTTCTCTCGCTGACGCTCTTGTTGGTTCGGGTCTTTTGTGCCGTTTTCATGCGCGCTGGCGGAGGATGAGTCTTGGAGGGGACCTCCAACATACAGCAAAGATCGCCCCTCAAGCAGCGCGCCGCAACCTTTTCCCCGCCAAAGGTCGCCAGTCGGACCGCTCATCAAGTCGGGACGCGATTTCGCGACTGCCAGGGACAACCCGAGACGCAGTAGCATCTGATGATCCGCAACAGCTGTGTTGCGCAGTCCTTCACCGTTGCGTCGGATGTATCGAGCGTCACGCGCGCGCGTGCGTAAAACTCTTCTCGGCTCTGCAGGATCGTAATCAGTTCGTCCATCGCGGCCCTGTCTGCGGCCATGGGGCGAAAGTCCCCCTGCGCGCGCACCCGGCCCATATGTTCGGCCGGAGTTGCCTTGACCCACACCGTGAAGAAGCCGGCCAGCAGGCGCTCGAAGGTGACGGGATCGGCGACGATGCCGCCGCCGACAGCCAGGATTACAGGACCGGGCTCAGCCATGACGCGTTCCAGGGCGGCCTGTTCATAGCGACGGTAGGCGTCCTGGCCGTAGAGCGAAAACACCTCGGCTACGGAGAAGCCGGCCTCGGCCTCGATCTCGCGATTGAGTTCGACGAATCGCCAGCCGAGCTGCTCGGCGACCATCCGTCCCAGGGTCGACTTGCCTGCGCCGCGCAGCCCAATGAGCGCGACCCTGTCAACCTGAACCGCGTTGAGTGCAGCGGTGGCGTCCTGTTCGCCGGACAGCAGGGCCTTGATGCCATCGATCACTCTCGGCTCGGCTTTTCGGATCAGCTCCCGCAGCAAGATCCAATCCTTGGGCTGGCGGTGCGGATCGGCAACGAGATCTTCGACAGGCAGGCCTGCGGCATCGGCGATCCGCCGCAGCAGCATAATTGAGATGTTGCCGAGCCCCGCCTCGAGCTGCGCCACGTAGCGCTCGGACACGCCGGCCTCGCGCGCCAGGACTTTGCGTGACATCCCGCGAATCGCGCGCACAGACCGCACCCGCCTGCCCAGTGCGACCAAGTAGCCATCGAGCTCGCGATGGTCGTTTGGCAGCCCCGCGCTGCTCTCCCTCGAGCGAATCTGCTGGTTCCGGGAAATCAGTTCAGCCATCGACTTACCTCGTATGTGCATAATAATACACATATAACGCGCGCCTTCGCAACTAATAAGAGCATTATGATGCACATTTCAATGAAATTCCTCTAGACAGGTGCATAATATTGCACTAAAGGAGCGCAGGCATGTAACATTGTGCAGGGAGCGAACATGGCGTCCGCAAAGCGAAAGCTCGCAAACGGGAAGGACTTCATCGACTTTCAAACCGACCCATCCCGCTATCGCCACTGGAAGCTGTCGGTTGCGGGTGAGGTGGCCACCCTCGCGATGGACGTCGATGAGAATGCCGGTCTCTTCGAAGGCTATCAGCTCAAGCTGAACTCCTATGATCTCGGGGTCGACATCGAGCTGGCGGACGCCCTGATGCGGCTGCGTTTCGAGCATCCCAACGTCAAGGTCGTGCTGCTGCGTTCGGCCAAGGACCGCGTGTTCTGCGCGGGCGCGAACATTCGCATGCTCGCCGGCTCAGAGCACGCGCACAAGGTCAACTTCTGCAAGTTCACGAACGAGACGCGCAACGCGATGGAGGATGCCAGCGAGCATTCAGGCCAGCGCTTCATCACGATCGTTAACGGCACGGCTGCCGGTGGCGGCTATGAGCTCGCGCTCGCCACCGATCGCATCATCATGATCGACGACGGCTCGACGGCGGTTTCGCTGCCCGAGGTGCCGCTGCTCGCAGTGCTGCCCGGCACGGGCGGTCTCACGCGGGTCGTCGACAAGCGGATGGTGCGTCGGGATCATGCGGATTTCTTCTGCACCATCGAGGAGGGAATCAAGGGCAAGCGCGCGGTTCAGTGGCGGCTGATCGACGAGCTCGTTTCGCCCACGAAGCTGGAGGATCGCGTGAAGGCGGTCGCGGCCGAGACCGCCGCGAAGTCGCCGCGCCGCGCGGCGGCCAAAGGTGTGACGCTGACTGCGCTGGATCGCAAGTTCCGCTCCGATGGCGTCGACTATGGCCATGTCCGCCTGGACATCGATGGCGCGCAGCGGATTGCGACTATCATGATCCGCGCGCCGGAGGCCGGCGCTCCCGCGACCCCAGAGGACATGGTGGGGCAGGGGGACCGGTTCTGGCCACTGCAGAGCGCGCGCGAATTGGATGATGCGATCCTGCATCTGCGCAACAACGCCTTCGAGGTCGGCACGATCATCTTCAAGACGGAAGGCGATCCAGCCGTCGTCCGCGGCTATGACGAGTTCCTGGAGGCGCAGCGCGAGCACTGGCTGGCCCATGAGATCCTTCACTACTGGAAGCGCGTGCTGAAGCGCGTCGACGTTACGTCACGAACCCTCGTTGCCGTCGTCGAGCCCGGCTCCTGTTTCGTCGGCGCGCTCGCCGAGCTCGTCTTTGCCGCCGATCGCTCCTACATGCTACTCGGCCAGATACAGGGCGACAACCGCCCCGCTCCGAGGCTCGTGCTGACGGCCGGGAATTTCGGCGCCTATCCAATGTCGCATGGCCTTTCGCGGCTGCAGTCGCGCTTCCTCGCCGACCCAGAAAAAACTGGTGCTCTGAAAAGAGAGATCGGTCGCGCGCTCGATGCAGAGGAAGCGGAGGAACTCGGGCTCGTCACGTTTGCCCTCGATGACATCGACTGGGCTAACGAGCTCCGCGTCTTCGTGGAGGAGCGCACCAGCTTCTCGCCGGACGCTCTCACCGGCATGGAAGCCAACCTGCGCTTCGCAGGTCCCGAGACGATGGAATCCAAGATCTTCGCGCGCCTGACCGCCTGGCAGAACTGGATCTTCCAGCGGCCCAACGCCGTCGGCGATGACGGGGCGCTCGCGCGCTACGGAACCGGACTACGCCCCGCTTACGACATGCGGCGCGTCTGACGCGCCGAGCCTCCCGCAAACAGAGACTGCAACAAGCCAAGAGGAGACGCACGTGCTGGATCTTATCAACGTCGATTATTCCACCCGCATCCCAAACAATGTCGGCTTGTCCGAGGACCGCACGGTGCTGCGCGCGCTCGAGGGCTGGCATCCCGGCTATATCGATTGGTGGAAGGACATGGGCCCGACCGGCTTCCAGGAGGCCCTGGTCTATCTGCGCACCGCCGTCTCGGTCGATCCCAAGGGCTGGGCGAAGTTCGGGTACGTCAAGATGCCGGAATATCGCTGGGGCGTGCTGCTCGCGCCGCAGGAGGACGGGCGCAAGGTCAATTTCGGCAAGCACAAGGGCGAGCTGGCTTGGCAGGAAGTGCCCGGCGAATATCGCGCCATGCTGCGCCGCCTGATCGTCATCCAGGGTGACACTGAACCGGCATCGGTCGAGCAGCAGCGTCACCTCGGTGCCACAGCGCCCTCGCTCTACGACATGCGCAACCTGTTCCAGGTGAACGTCGAGGAGGGCCGTCACCTCTGGGCGATGGTCTATCTCCTGCACAAGTATTTCGGTCGTGACGGTCGGGAGGAGGCGGACGAATTGTTGCGTCGCCGTTCCGGCGACCAGGACAGCCCGCGTATGCTCGGAGCCTTCAACGAGAAGACGCCCGACTGGCTGTCGTTCTTCATGTTCACCTTCTTCACCGACCGTGACGGCAAGATGCAGCTCGAAAGCCTCGCGCAATCGGGCTTCGATCCGCTGTCGCGCACCTGCCGCTTCATGTTGACGGAAGAGGCCCACCACATGTTCGTCGGCGAGACCGGAGTCGGTCGCACCATCCAGCGTACCTGCGAGGCAATGACGGCCGCCGGCATCGAGGATCCCAATGACATCGCAAGAATCCGCGCGCTCGGCGTCATCGATCTGCCGACGATCCAGAAGAAGCTCAACCTGCACTATTCACTGACGCTGGATCTGTTCGGCGCCGAGATCTCAACCAACTCGGCGAACTTCTACAATGCCGGCCTGAAGGGCCGCTTCCAGGAGACCAAGATCGAGGACGATCACGTGCTCACCAACGCCCTCTATCCAGTGCTCAAGCTCGTGAACGGCCAGATCACCAGCGTCGAAGAGCCTGCGTTGACCGCGCTGAACATGCGGCTTCGCGACGACTACAGCAAGGATTGCGCCAGCGGCGTCGAGCGCTGGAACAAGATCATCGAGAAGGAGGGCGTCAAGTTCCGCCTCGAGCTGCCGCATGTCGCGTTCCATCGCAACATCGGCGAATTCCGCGACGTCCATGTTACGCCGAAGGGCGTGATCCTGTCGGATGCCGACTGGGCGAAGGTTCGGGACGACTATCTGCCCTCGCTGTCCGATGGCGACTTCATCAGCTCCCTGATGAGGCCGACCTTCGAGGCCGGGAAGTATGCAAGCTGGATAGCGCCGCCGAAGATGGGCATCGACAACAAGCCCGGCGACTTCGAGTACGTCCAAATCGCCGCTTGATTGGACCCAATCCGGCCGTCCTGCAAGGCGCGGACGGCCGCCACTCTCGACCCGGCAACCCCATGAACGCGCCGCTCAAACAGCATCTGATCGATCCGGAAATCTGCATTCGTTGCAACACCTGCGAGGAGACCTGTCCGGTCGACGCGATCACGCACGACAGCAACAACTATGTTGTCGATGCGACCAAGTGCAATTTCTGCATGGATTGCATCCAGCCGTGTCCGACGGGTTCGATCGACAACTGGCGCATCGTCGCCTCCGCCTACTCTCTCGAAGAGCAATTTACCTGGGGCGAGCTTCCGAAACAGGAAGATCTTGCTGCCGGGGTGGATGGCGAGGCCATCGACGCCGACGTGCTGTCGCTGATCGAACAGGCGCATACGGGAACCGGGGGTAAGTCGGTGGCACCTGCCTCCGCTTCGAAGCCGGCAGTCAATCTGTACAACCGCGACAAGGCAGCGGTCGCGACGGTCACCGGCAATTATCGCCTCACCCACGAGGAATCCGACGTCGACGTCCATCACATCATTCTGGACTTCGGTGAGACCGCGTTTCCCGTGCTGGAGGGGCAATCGATTGGCATCGTGCCTCCGGGCACCACCGCGGATGGCCAGCCACACCGCGTGCGGCTCTATTCGATTGCGAGTCCCCGCCATGGGGAGAAGCCAAACACCAACAATCTCGCGCTCACAGTGAAGCGCGAACCGAACGGCGTCTGCTCGAACTACATTTGCAACCTGAAGAAGGGCGACAAGGTTCAGGTCACCGGGCCGTTCGGTGCAACCTTCCTGATGCCGAACGATCCTGCCGCCAACATCGTCATGATCTGCACGGGTACGGGCTCGGCGCCATTCCGCGGCTTCACGGAATGGCGGCGGCGGTCGATGCCGAATGCATCCGGGCGGATGGTGCTGTTCTTCGGCGCAAGGCGGCCGCAGGATCTGCCCTATTTCGGTCCCCTGCAGAAGGTGCCCGAGACCCTGTTGCGCAAGCACTTCGCCTATTCCCGCGTGCCCGGCGAGAAGAAGGTGTACGTGCAGGACCTGATGCGTCGCGAGGAGGCGACCATTGCGGAGCTGCTTCGCTCGTCGGCGACGCACGTCTACATCTGCGGCCTGAAGGGAATGGAGCAGGGCGTTGATGCGGCGCTGGATGATGTCTGCCGCTCCAGTGAGGTGCACTGGCACGAATTGCGGGACGCGATGCGCGCGGAAGGCCGCTACCACGTCGAGACTTACTAGGGCGTGTACTCATAAAGACGGAGATGCCTGAGCAATGAACTTACATTCACAAACTCACAACGAACTGGCGGGAGGAGTTGGGTCGTTGATGTTCTCGTAACACACTACAGGAGCGCGCTATGTCTTGGAAGTCGAAGCCGAGTTGGTACAGTCTGGGCGATGCAAGGGGCGAAGCGCCATTGCAGACCTCAGAGGATTTTGTGCGCACCTATGGTGCTGTCGTCGACGCGCTCACAGCGACGATCATCAATGCAGAGGCCGGGTTAAACTGGCTTAGCGCTCAACAGCCGGATCTGGAAGAAGTTCGGCGAACTCTCAAGACCATCGCTAACGACGGTAAGCGTGCAGGCGAAATTGTCGTTCGACTTCGGGCGCCGATGCGGAATGACGCTCTGATTTATGAGTACACGCCCTAGGCTGCTGCCTAAGGAATTTACGAGGAGAGAGGCAATGAGCGAGCTTCTGCAAAATTATGTCGGCGGTCGCTGGGTCGCGGGCACCGGCCGAGGCACCCCCTTATACGATCCGGTGCTCGGCACCGAGCTTGCACGCGTGGACACCACGGGGCTGGACATCGACTTCGCCTATCGTTCTGCGCGCGAAGCCGGTGCCGGACTGCGCGCGCTCACCTATCGCCAACGAGGCGAGCTGCTGAGTGCGATCGTCAAGACATTGCAGGCCAATCGCGAGATCTATTATGAGATCGCGCAGGCCAACAGCGGGACAGTCAAAAACGACTCGGCGGTCGATATCGACGGCGCGATCTACACCGTCTCGACATACGCCAAGCTGGCGACGACGCTGGACGATCGCCCATTCCTGTTCGATGGCGACGCTTCGCCGCTGGCGAAGGAGGCCGCCTTTCAGAGCCAGCACGTGTGCGTTCCGATCCGGGGGCTCGCCCTTCTGATCAACGCCTTCAACTTCCCGGCCTGGGGCATGTGGGAGAAGGTGGCACCCGCATTGCTCTCGGGCGTGCCCGTCGTCGTGAAGCCGGCGACCTCGACGGCATGGCTTGCCCAGGCGATGGTCAAGGACGTCGTCAATGCCGGCATCGCTCCGCCCGGCACGATCTCGATCATCTGCGGCAGCTCGGCGGGCCTGCTCGATCATCTCGAACCGTTCGACGTAATCTCGTTTACCGGATCGGCGGAAACCGCCGGCCTTGTCCGTGCACATCCGGCCGTCGCGCAGCGTTCGGTCCGCGTCAATATCGAGGCCGACAGCCTCAATTCGGCGATCCTGGCTGAGGGGGAGGCGGGCGGTAGTCCGGCCTTCGAACTTCTCGTCAAGGAGGTCGCGCGCGAGATGACCCAGAAATCCGGCCAGAAATGCACCGCCATTCGCCGCATCTTTGTTCCGGCCGCGCTCTATGACGACGTTGCCGACGCGATCTCGATGAGACTGAGCAAGGTGAGCGTCGGCAACCCGCGCAACAGTGCGGTTCGCATGGGTTCGCTCGTCAACCGCGCGCAATATCAGTCCGTGCACGACGGTCTCGCGCGGCTGCGCGACCTAACCAACGTCCTGCACGACGGCGCGAGTCATCCGCTGATCGATGCGGAGCCCGACATATCCTGTTGCGTGGGTCCCACCCTGCTCGGTTCGCCGGATTCGGACCGGGCTGGCCCGGTGCACGACCTTGAGGTGTTCGGCCCGGTCGCGACGCTGATGCCGTACCGCGACGAGGCGCATGCGCTTGAGCTCGTTCGCCTTGGACAGGGGTCGCTGGTCGCGTCTCTCTACGGCGCCGACCCGGAACGGCTGTCGCGGCTTGCGCTCGAACTCGCCGACAGTCACGGCCGCGTCCACGTCGTCAGCCCGGACGCTGCAGATGTGCAGACCGGGCACGGCAACGTCATGCCGCAGTCGCTGCACGGCGGACCCGGACGGGCCGGCGGCGGCGAAGAGCTGGGTGGAGCGCGTGCTCTCAACTTCTATCACCGGCGTACCGCGATACAGGGCTCCAAGACCCTGGTCGCAGCACTCAAAGGCTAGAGACGATCATTCCAATTGCGGGGAGGACACGATGGACAAGATTTCGGAGCTCGCTTCGGCGCACGTGCCGTCGCCGCCGGAAGCTTTCAATTTCGCGGCGCATCTGCTGTCGTTGAATGAAGGCCGTGCGGCCAAGACCGCCTTCATCGACGACACCGGCGCGATCGGCTACGGCGAGCTCGAGGCGCGCATTCGTCGGCTGGCCTCGGGCTTGCGCGAGCTCGGTATCAAGCGCGAGGAGCGCGTGCTGCTGCTGATGCAGGACGTCCACGACTGGCCGGTCGCATTCCTTGGTGCCATCTATGCGGGTATCGTCCCGGTTGCCGTGAACACCTTACTGACCGCTGACGACTACGCCTACATGCTCGAGCATTCGCGCGCGCAGGCCGTGATGGTGAGCGGGCAGGTGCTCCCGGCACTGAAGGCGGCATTGACGAGATCCGACCACGAAGTGCGCAAGGTGGTTGTGTCCCGTCCGATCGCACCGCTGGATTTCGGCGAGGTCGCCTTCGATGCCTTCATCGAAGCCCATGCGGCGATGGCGCGGCCGGCGCGCACGCACGCCGATGATCCGGCCTTCTGGCTGTACTCGTCGGGCTCGACCGGTCGCCCGAAGGGCACCGTGCACTCGCACGCCAATCCCTACTGGACGGCCGAGCTCTATGGCAGGGCCACGCTGGGTCTCTCCGAGGACGACGTCTGCTTTTCGGCGGCTAAATTGTACTTCGCCTACGGCCTCGGCAACGCCCTGACCTTCCCGCTGTTCGTGGGCGCGACCACGATCCTCATGTCCGACCGGGCCACTCCCGAGGAGACGTTCAGGCGGCTGACCGGCGGCGTCGGTGCCGTCAAGCCGACCGTGTTTTTCGGCGCGCCGACCGGATTTGCCGGAATGCTGGCGCACCCGGCCTTGCCAACGCGCGATCAAGTCGCGCTCCGACTGGTGTCGTCGGCCGGCGAGGCCTTGCCGGCGGAGATCGGCAAGCGCTTCAAGGTGCATTTTGGGGTTGATATCGTCGACGGTATCGGGTCGACGGAGATGCTTCACATCTTCATCTCCAATCGCCCGAATGACGTCCGCTACGGGTCGACCGGCTGGCCGGTGCCGGGCTACGACATCGAGCTGCGCGACGAGGACGGGAAATCGCCGCCCGACGGCGAGCCCGCCGATCTCTACATCCGCGGTCCTTCCGCTGCGATGATGTATTGGGGCAATCGCGCCAAGACGCGGGAGACGTTCCAGGGCGGCTGGACCAAGAGCGGCGACAAGTATGTCAGAAACGCGGACGGTACCTACACCTATGCCGGCCGCAGCGACGACATGCTCAAGGTGAGCGGCATCTATGTCAGCCCGTTTGAGGTCGAAGCAACGCTGGTCCAGCATCCTGCGGTTCTGGAAGCGGCGGTGATCGGTGTGCCTGATGCGGAGGGGTTAACAAAGACGAAGGCATTTGTCGTGCTCAAGTCAGGCGCTACAACGACCGACACGGAGTTGAAGGCGTTCGTCAAGGATCATCTCGCTCCTTACAAATATCCTCGCATCATCCAGTTTGTCGAGGAATTACCGAAGACGGCGACTGGCAAGATCCAGCGCTTCAGGTTGCGAGAGATGGAAAAGGCGGTTGCGTAGATGAGACCGCCCCCCAAGCGGTCACGGTAACGGGCCCAGTTCAAGGAAGTGATGCCGGCGGCCAAGACGGGCTGCGGAGTGCGGCCGCCACAATCGAGCCCACCGAGTCTGTCTAGCCCGCGGCGCAACTGCCGCTTGGACCATTGCCCCCTATCTCGCCATCAATCCCGAATCGCGGCGGAATGGGGTGCTCGGCTCTCCATTGTCGAACCGCCACAAAGCGGACAGTTCGATCCGGCTCCGACCGGAAGCTTGCGCTAGACCAACTCTACAATGGCCCGTCCTCGGTTTGACGTGAGGACGGCCCGTCCTCGGTTTGACGTGAGGACGAGGCCGTCACGCGGGTCCAAAATTAGGCTCGATCGTCCCGCCCAAGAGAGGCGATCTAGTGTTTGGCCTCGGATAGTGCGGCTCGCGCCCTTGCTCGAATATGAGTGTAGATAGCTTCTAGATCGTCGTCATTCAGCTCAGGAAATGCCCCCATGCCGAACTTGCTCAAAGCGCCCTGCTGAACCACGCTTTTCAAGGCGTTCAGATCTGCGGCAACCGGGGATGCTCGCAAGTCCGGTGCCCCGCCGCCACTACGCACATCCGCTCCATGGCACATTCCACATTTGTGGGCATAGAGTTGGTTCCCGAGTGCCTCCTTCGCAACATCGATCTTGAAAGAAGGCACATCCATCGGCTCTTCCGGTGGATTCTGTCCTGCAGGTACAACGGCCTTTCCGTCCAGAGCGAAAGTTAGGAGGCGCCGGCCTGGTCCGCGATAGGTCCACCCGTGCTGGGCGAAGAGAGAGCCGCCGAAGTTGATCGAGCCGGACCAATCGACCAGAACGGAGATGAACTGTTTGCCGTCAACCATATAGGTTATTGGCGGTGCGACGATCCCGCGACCGGCGTAAAAGTCCCATAGCTTCTCACCTGTATCGTCTGCGAAGGCTGCAAAGTGGCCTGCAGCATTTCCTGAGAAGACCAGATGGCCCTGGGTCACCATTGTCCCCGCTGGCCAAGCCCCTGGAAGATCGACCTTCCACGCCGGCAATTGTTTGAGTGGATCCCATGCGATGAGCGCGGCTTTACCGGCATTCGCAGGCACATCGCCATCTCTGGCGTTTAATCCAGTGGACATCACGTATGTTTCCGGCCGCCAACTCGCAGGTTTCATGCCAACATCATTGTAGAAAAACGGAAGGTCCAAAGTTGGGATGTACACCAATCCAGTCAGTGGACTGTATGACATGGGTTGCCAGCTGTGGGCGCCGGCAGCGCCCGGCCAAAGCAACGCTTCTCCCTTCTCGTACCGCATCCCGGCGACTTCAACCGGCCGGCCGGTTGCAAGATCGATGTGATCTGCCCAGGTTTGATGTCCAAATGCTGCGGCTGATAAGAGTTTGCCGTTGCTGCGGTCGATAACGTAGAAGAAGCCGTTCTTGGAGGCCTGCATCAATACCTTTTTTAAACTTCCATTTACGTTCAAATCGGCCAGCACCATGTCCGTCGCGGCGTCGAAGTCCCATGTGTCCCCAGGCACGACTTGATAGTGCCAAACGTATTGCCCTGTATCCGCGTCCAATGCGACTATCGAGGCGGTGAACAGATTGTCACCCCCACTCTCGCTGCGTATCTTCCGATTCCACGGCTGCCCATTGCCGGTGCCGATGTAGATGCGATTGAAAAACGGGTCGTATGTGATCGCGTTCCAAACGGCACCTCCACCGCCGAATTCCCACCAGTTCCCAGTCCAAGTCTTCGCTGCAGCCGCCATGGCTTCGTTCTCGAATCCCTCTGCTGGATTGCCGGGTACCGTATGGAAACGCCATACTTTGTGTCCAGTCTCGGCGTCATAGGCGCTAACATAACCTCTGATCGCTCCAATATCACCGCCGGCATGACCGATGATGACCTTGCCATTAAAGACACGGGGCGCCGAAGTGATCGATCTGGGTGAATCGACATCAAATGTCTGCACACTCCAGATCGGTTTTCCGGTCGTAGCTCCAAGCGCAATTAGCCGTCCGTCCGAAGTGCCTACATAGACTTTGCCATTCCAGAACGCGACCCCCCGATGGGTGCTCCATGCCGTTCTCAGACGTTCAGGCTTTTCGGCCATCAACTGCCGGCTCTCCGGATCAAACACCCATAAGACCCTGCCGGTTGCTCCGTCGACGGCATAGACGACTGCCCAGCTCGTGGTGAAATACAGTGTCCCGTCGACCGCAAGAGGTGTCGCTTCCAAAGAGCGTGCATCGGGGAGGTCAAGGGACCACTCGAGACCCAATCGTCCAACGTTCTCATTGTTGACTTGGGCGAGAGGGCTAAACCTTTGCTCAGAGTAGCTGCGACCGTACGACAGCCACTGTCCGTCGTTCCGCTCCGAGGCTATTGCCGCTGTGTCGACTTCGATGGCGAGCGCCGGCATCGTCAGTTCGAACGCTATACCAATCAACAATCCTGCGACGAAAGCCTTCATTGGCTTGTCCATGATCGCTTCCTCCTTGGAATTGTGTTTGCTTTCGTGGCGAACTGAACCGCCACCACATCGCCGTTGGGCTGGCCGAAGCCGATCGTTCTCGACCAGAAGAGACAGGCTACGGGACGAGCCTGCGCTTAGGGAGCACGGCCGCTCGGCCGCTTGTGGCCGGGCGGCCTTACTAAGCCGTGCCGAGAGCGAGCTCTCGACAGGCGATGGGGATCAATGCGATCCGGTTCAAATGGTCGCTGACTAAACGGCGTCCCGAAGGTGTTTGACGAACCAGTCACGCGCTGCGGAAGCAGACTGGGTAAACGGCTCATTCTGATAGGCTCCAAAATGTCCGCACGCCAGTTTGACGAATTCCTTCGGCCCCTGCGCCCGGTCAAACACCTGCTGAGCGATCCCGATCGGGATCAGGTCGTCGTGCACTGCACCAATCATCATGAACGGACGAGGCGCGATGCGATCGATGTAGGCAGCCGGTTCGAAGCTTGACACCATTTCGAAGCTTCGCACCGTCACTTCATTCCTCCATTTCGGAGCTCGCTTGCCGGCCTCGGTGCACCATTCCCAGGCCTCTTTAGTGGGAAGAACACAAGGCGTCTTGGTCGGATCCTGCGAAACAACGGGCATCGTCATTGGCGATTTGCCTGCCGCCCGCTCGGAACGCTCGGCAGAAAACAGCCGAGCCAATTGATCGCGTACCTCGGGCGGCATGTGACTCCAAACGGCACCGCCGCTGAGGAACGGAATTTGTGCCACGACACACTGGATGCGGGAATCAATCGCAGTCGCTTGGATGGCAACGCCGCCACCGTAACTAGAGCCCCAGGCACCTATGCGCTTGGAATCCGCGCGCGGTAACGTCATCGCGAACGTAATCGCATCGCGAAAATCGGCGATTTGCTGGAATGGATCGATCTCATTGCGAACGCGACCATCGCTGTCGCCAAATCCACGTGGATCGTAGACCAGGACGCCAAGACCGGCGTGCGCGAATAGGCTGGCGTAGTTGTCGAGATAGAACTCCTTCACGCCGCTAAATCCATGATGGAGAACGATGATCGGGGCATTTCCGGAAACTGAGCTTCTCGGCGGGAAATGCCATCCGCGCAGGGCCGTTCCGTCATCTGCTTTGAAAGTGATATTCTCGGCTTCAACAGCAGGCGGTTTCTCGGTAATCATCGTTCTCTCCCCTCGTAAACTTTGTCATTTGTACGCACAGGCGCAAAGGAACGTACGCCAACAACGAGGGGAGCATCTGGTACGGCGGCGAACCGCGATTAGGACAGCTGCGAACAGAGAGAAGCAGACGCGCGCGAGAAGTGTGGGTCTCCACCACCCTTCAGGTCGCGGTATACCGACGTGCATAAGCTTTGGGGGCTATTCCGAAACGTTGTCGAAATAGCCGAGTGAAGTGAGAAGAATCATTGAATCCCCACGTGAAGGCAATCTTGGTAATGGTTTCGTGGGGCGTCTTACATTGCAGCGCGTAACGGCAAGCGTCTAGCCGCCGCTGCCGGATCCACTCCGAAACCGTGATGCCCTGCCTTGCAAACAGGATCTGAAGGTATCGAGTGGAAACGCCGAAATGAGCGGCCACGCTGTCTGCATTTAGGTCCGGGTCACGCAGGTTCGTTTCGAGATACCGAATGGCAGAATCAATGGTGACCGGGCGTTGATCAATGTCGCAGCCCTCGCTTTGTGCACGCGCCGCCCTTGCGACAAGCTCCGCGCCGACATCCACTGCAGTCGAAGCATGAGGATCGGCGAGCGTATCGAGCTGGCTTGCGAAGGCGTTGAAATAGCCCGCCAGGAGCGGAGAAAGCGCGCTCCCGTGCGGCAAACGGAGAATGGAGGGCGAAATCAGGTCAGGCCACAAGCTGCGCACCCGCTTATCGGGGAGGAAAATCATGATTTTCCGGAGCGTTTCTGTAATCTCGAACTGCAAATTCGCATGCTGGCTATTCCAGACAACAACATCCCCCCGGTCGAAGCCTAGCCGCTGCGTGCCGATCGCGCCACGTTCTCGGCCGTCAGCGATGAACATGATGGCAACGAATCCGGTTGCGGCGTTTCTTCGAACTCCGGTGCAGCCGCGGCTCACCCGTGCGTCGACGACCAGCGTATCGGCGAACTGCCGGAGGCGCGTGTCAAAGGGCTGGCCGGCCGATCTCGATGGCTCAATTCGCCAATCCTGGATCGGGTCCAATCGCTGCAAGTCTGCACGCGCCTGGGGACCATGCCTGCGGAGAATCGGTGCATCCATTGCCAAGCTTCCCTCTTCAGCTCCAACCCTTGTGGATTTTCACTGCGACTATTTCTCGGTTGCTGAACCCCGTAAACCAGGACCAGCGTTCGGTCCGACCAGGCGGATCAACTCCGCACTGCTCGCAACCCCCATCTTCTTCATTACATTCGCTCGATGGACGTCGACGGTCTTGGGGCTGATGTCGAGCGCGACGGCGATTTCCTTGCTGGTCCGGCCATCCAGAAGGCCATGAAGAACGTCGTGTTCCCGGGCGGATAGCTGTTTGATTAAGCCGTGGATCTTGAGATCTGCAAGGCGCCGGGTGTGCCGCTCTCCGGCGAGACGCATGGCCCGCTGGACCGAAGCCAAGAACTTGTCGGGATTGAAGGGCTTCTGAATGAAGTCGGTCGCCCCCGCCTGCATGGCGTTGACGGCCGCGGGGACGTCGCCATGGGCGGTCAGAAAGATTAGTGGCAGATCGTGCCCCGATTCGGCGATCCTGTTCTGCAATTCCAGACCGCTCATCTCCGGCATCCGAAGGTCGACCACGGCACAGGCAGCGCCGTCGAATTGTCCGAGCGCTTCCAGAAAGGCCGAGGCCGACGCGAAGGCGCGCGACCGGATCTTCACCGAGTCCAAGAGCCAGGCCAGGGCATCCGTTACGTCCTTCTCATCATCGACGAGAAAAACCTCCACGCTGATCGGGCTGGGGTGGATCATAGGTCATGCCACGCCGGAAGCGTAAAGCGAAAAGTAGCGCCTGCGCCACGCTGTGGAAGATAGCGCAGGTGGCCACCATGCGATTCGACGATAGTCCGACTAATCATCAGACCCATACCGAGCCCGGACGGCTTGGTGGTGACATAGGGTTCGCAGAGCCGCGGGATCAGATCCTCAGGAACGCCTGGGCCGTTATCGGAGACTTCAACGTAGAGCATTCGACGGGAGTCAGTGCCGACCCGTATTGTGATGTAAGGATCGCCTGTACCCGCTTCGCGAATGGCCTCGATCGCGTTTATGAGCAGATTTGTCAAAACCTGTTGAATCTCGATAGCGTTGCATCGCGCGTCGGGAAACTGGGTGGTCGCTGAGGAAAAAATCACGTCGACTTGAACGCCGCCAGAGCGGATAGGTTGCTGGAGCAGCAGCAGCGTTCGATCGATCAGTTCACCGAGAGGTACGGACTCGAACAGCGGCTTGTGCCGCGACACAAATCCTCGAACGTTGCGGATAATCTGAGCCGCCTGATCCAGGTGGGCTGACGTCTTCTCGAGCACATGGGCGAGTTCTCGGAGATCAAGTTGTTCAGCACCCAGCCGATGTCGAATGCCGCTCAGGTAGCTTTGGCAAGCGTTGAGCGGTTGTCCTAGTTCGTGCGCGAGGGCCGAGGCCATCTGTCCCATCAGGGATAGGCGTGATGCATGCGCCAATGCGGCTTGTTGTTCATGTTCTCGTTCCCGCTGCCGGCGGTTCTCGGTGACATCCGCAAAGGTAAAGACGACACCGCGGCGGCTGGTCACCAGCGGGGCGCCGATAGCGGCGATGTGTCGAAGACGCCCGGGCGCTCTTATCCAGGCGAATTCGAAGCGCTCGACAGCCAGTCGTGCGGTCGCGTGACGACGTAGGAGGCTGGACAGCGAACAGGTCGGGCCGTCAGGCAAGGCGACTCTCGAGCTGTCGTCCATGAGCTCTTTGAGTCGGGTGCGGGATTGGACTCCAAAATAGCTCTGAAGCGTGCGGTTCACTTCCACGATCGCGCCTTCCGCGTCGACGACAAGAACGCCTAACGGCAGATGACGAAAGAGGGTGCGGAATTTTTCGCCAGTGGCCGCGGATGCCGCCTGTAACGTTTTTCTCCGTTCAATCTCCGCCTTGAGAGCCTCGTTGGTCCTGCGGAGATTGGATGTTCGCTTTTCGATGGTGTTCTCGAGCTGTTGATTGACGCGCCGCAGCTCGTTCTCTGCGTTCCTCTTGTCTGTCAGGTCTTGCACGACCCAAACCGAGGGGCCGATCATGTCGTTGCGGCGAAGGAGCCGGCCGGAAATGCGACACCAGATGAGCGAGCCGTTCTTGCAGGCCATCGCGCGTTCATGCGTGTAGAAGCCGTCGCGCGAATAGCCCGCCATCAGGCGGCCGACGTCGTCGTAGTCCTCTTGCGTGACATAGAGCTTGCGAACTGGTTCGCCGTCCAGCTCACCGGCGTTGTAGCCGAAGATCTCAGCCATGCGGGCATTGGCCCACAGAAACCGCCGGTTCTGCATATAGCTGATGCCGACGATCGTATTTTCCAGCACGAGACGCCAGGGAAAGTCCGTCCCCAGTTGATCGACGACGCCCGTCTCTTGCGATGGCGTGGACATGGGAAGCGTGTTTGGCGGAGCAAGCTGCATTCCGTTTAATTACATCCACTGCAGGTCAACCGGAAGCCCGTTGCCTTTGCGACATGTCTGTTTCCGGCTCGCTGCGGATTGCTGCATTGCACTAAGCAATTGCCCTAGTCGATTGGGAATCGCTCCGAATAGACGCCGCCGGTGGTTCAAAGCACGATCACCCCAAGATCGCGACAAGCGCGCGGCGAAAATGGGAGGAGAGAGCATGTTCACCGTGGACATCGACACCGGCGGTACGATGACCGACGCGCTGGTTTCCGATGGTGCCGCTCGGCACGCCTTCAAGGTCGATACCACTCCCCACGACTATACCGTGTCCTTTCTCGCCTGTCTCCAAGAGGCCGCGAAGGCCATGCAGTTTCCGAATGTAGAGGCCTTCCTGAAGAAGGTACGCCTGATCCGGTGGTCTTCGACCATCACCACCAATGTGTTGGCGGAAAGGCGCGGTTCGAAGGTGGGGCTGTTCGTCTCGAAGGGGCAGGAAGACGCGCTGTACGGCAAAGGTCGATCGCCGATCGTCGGCGAGCTCGTGGCCGACGGCGCGGTGCTGGGACTGCCGCCGGATCCGACGCCCGCCGATGTGCTGAGCGGCGTCAAGCAGCTCCTGGAGGCCGGGGTTCGTCGTATCTGTGTATCGCTCGCGGGATCGTTCCCGAACAACGGCGCCGAGAACGCCATCAAGGAGGTGATCGAGGATCAGTATCCCGACCACATCATCGGCGCCGTCCCTGTTCTGTTGGGTAGCGAGATGGCGCAACTGCGCCACGATCAGACGCGTGCGCACTACTCGGTCATGAACGCCTATACTCATACTCAGCTGGCGAATTCATTGTTCAAGGCCGAAGATCTGCTGCGGGACGAGCATGGCTGGAACGGGGCACTGCTGATCGGCCACACCAGCGGAGGTGTAGCGCGCATCGGCAAGACCAAGGCGGTGGACACCATTGAGTCCGGACCGGTGTTCGGCACCTTTAGCGGCGCGCACATGGCCGGTCTGTACGGCTTCAGGAACGTTGTCTGTTTCGACGTCGGCGGCACGACGACCAAGGCTTCCATCGTTCGCGATGGTGCCCCCGTGTTCCAGCGGGGCGGCGAACTGATGGAGATTCCGGTGCAGACCTCGTTCGCCATGTTGCGCTCGGCGGCGGTCGGCGGAGGGTCTGTCGCCAAGATCCGCAAGGGCTCGGTCACGCTTGGTCCCGAGAGCATGGGCGCGGCGCCTGGCCCGGCCTGCTACGGACTGGGCGGCGATCAGGCGACGCTGACCGATGCTCTTCTTTTCCTGGGCTATCTCGACCCTGCGAACTTTCTGGGCGGGCGCCGGGCGCTCAAGGTGGAGCTGGCTCGCGACGCTATCGAACGGAATGTCGCAAAGGTGCTGGGCGTCTCGACCGACGTGGCAGCCTTATCGATCCGCGACGAGGCGGTAGCGATGATGACGAAGCTGGTCGGCAATACCCTTAAGGAGGCGGGGATCGACGCAAAGGACACGCCTCTCTTCGCATTTGGCGGCAACGGACCGATGTTTGCGGCGTTCATCGCGGAACACCTCGGAATGCCTTCGACCATCGCATTCGACCTGGGACCGGTCTTCAGTGCCTTCGGCTCTGCCATTTCCGATGTGGTGCACCGGTATGAGCAGGGGGTGGATCTGCGGTGGGACGAGGCGGCGACCGAGAGCCTCGCCGCGGTCGTCGCCTCGATGCGGACCCAGGCCGAACGCGATCTACGCGGCGAAGGCTTCGATCCGGAGAAGGCGACGTTCGTCTGGGAGGCCGACATTGGAACATCGGATAACGATGTGTCAGCAGTCGGCTTTGATTGCAGCGACAAGGACCCGTCGTTGATCCTCGGCGCGCTCGCGCGGGCGGCAAAGCCGCTCGCCGCCAATGCAAAGAGTCAACTGCGGGCTGTCAAGTTGTCGACGCGCTACGTCGTCGGATCGCATGGCGTAACCAAGCGCACCAATCGCGTAGCAACGGAACGCCCGAACACGCGCGAGACACGGTTTGTCGCCGGCAAGCGCGAGGAAGTCCGGGTGTATCGCTGGGAGTCGCTGAACGTCGGCGATATCATCAAGGGGCCTGCTGTCGTGAACGGTGCAACGATGACGTGTCCGCTCCCGGCGGGATGGCGGCTCACAGTCGACGATTACGGCAATGCGCGCATGCAGCGCGGCTGAACGGCACTCCAGCGCGGGAAACGACAAATGTACGAGAAGATCCGGTTCACCGAATATCTCAATCTCGATCTCAACAACGAAAAATGGTGCTGCTACGACTGCGGCACCCAGCTGATCAGCGCGCGCGAGAACTACAAGCGCGGCTGTCTTGTTGCCGAGCGTATGCCGGAAGAGATCCACAATCCCGTGATTGACGGCGAGTACACTTTTGCACCGGACAAGGACTGGGTTCGAATCCTGGAATTTTATTGCCCGAACTGCGCGCGGCAGATCGAGACAGAATATCTGCCCCCTGGACATCCCATCACGCACGATATCGAGCTCGACATCGACAGTCTGAAGGCGCGGCTTGCGAGCGGTGATCTCGCGATCCGCGAGGGAAAGCTCGTCAAGTCGGTCGGGAGCGCGAAAGCGGGTAGCCCGCGCGGGTGACGCCGGTTCCGTCGCCAAGATAATTTTTCAGGGGTTTGTCATGAGCACGTTGACAACAAAAGATGCAATCAACTCGGTCGACATCGACGTCGGAGGGACATTCACAGATCTGGTGCTGACGCTCGACGGCGAGCGCATCATCGCCAAGTGTCCGACGACACCACACGATCTCTCCATCGGGTTTCTCAATGCAATCGAGGCAGGTGGCGACAAGGTAGGGCTGACCGTCGAGGAGCTGCTTCCCAAGATCGACATCATCCGCTACAGCACGACTGTAGCGCTCAATCGTCTTCTGCAGCGGCAGGGACCCAGGATCGGTCTCCTCACAACTGAGGGCCACGAGGACGCAATTCTGATCGGGCGGGGCGCGCAATGGACCGACGGCCAGCGCGTGGCCGAACGACGCAATATCGCGGTTCAGAACAAGCCCTATCCGCTGATCGATCGCAATCTGATTCTCGGTGTGAAGGAACGGGTGGATTCCGCCGGGCAGATCGTCCGTCCGTTGGACGAGGATGACGTTCGCGAGAAGCTTCGTCTTCTGATGGACCGCGGAGCGCGAGCGATCGTGGTGTCGCTGCTATGGAGCTTCATGAATCCGGCCCATGAGAAGCGAGTGCGCCAGATCATTCGTGAGGAATACAAGGAATACCACATCGGCTTCGTCCCGGTGGTGCTGTCATCGAGCGTAGTCAGCAAGCTTGGGGAGTACGAGCGCACGATGACGGCGGTGCTCGATGCCTATCTGCAGCGCTCCATGCAGAACGACATCGGCGCGACCTGGGACAAACTCAGAGACAAGGGATATCGCGGCGCCTTTCTCATGATCCACAATTCGGGAGGTTCGGCGGATATCTTCAAGACGCCGGCGAGCCGCACCTTCAACGGCGGTCCGGTCGCGGGTCTCATGGGATCTGCCTACTTTGCCAAGAAGCTTGGTTTCAACAACGTGATCGCGGGTGACGTCGGGGGGACCAGCTTCGACGTCGCGCTGGTGGTCGAAAGCAGTGTGCGGAACTACACATTCCGGCCGGTCATCGACAAATGGATGGTCAACGTCACGATGATGCAGACCATCTCCGTCGGTGCGGGAGGCGGATCAATCGCGAGCGTCAGCAATGGACGCATCACCGTCGGGCCGAGAAGCGCGGGGTCGATGCCGGGACCGGTTTGCTACGATCTCGGCGGCACCGATCCGACGGTGACCGACGCCGACGTCGTTCTCGGCTACATCAACCCGGACACATACTACGGGGGCCGGATGCCCCTCAACAGGTCGCTGGCCGCCAAGGCGATCGACGAGAAAGTCGCCAGACCGCTGGGCATCTCGACCGAGGAGGCCGCGGCCCTGATCAGGCGGGTGGTCGACGAGAACATGGCCGGCGCGATCAAGCGCGAGGTGCACATGCGGGGCTATCACCCGGAGGACTTCGTGCTGTTCGCGTTCGGAGGGGCGGGACCGACGCACATGAGCGGCTTGCGCGGCGACGTGCCCAAGGCTGTCGTCTTCCCCGCGGCACCGGTGTTCTGCGCCATGGGAAGCTCGATCATGGATATCGTTCATATGTACGAACAGAGCCGCCGCATGGTGTTCATGGAGCCGATGTCCGAACGCCTTGTGGTCGACCGCGAGCAGTTCAACGCGACGGTCAGCTCACTGATCAAGAGAGCCGAGGCCGATCTGCGGAGTGAAGGTCTTGAGGTGGCGGATGCCGCCTATTCGCTGGAGCTCGACATGCTTTATGGCGGCCAAGTCAACCTCAAACGCGCCTCATCGCCGTGCCTGCAGATCAGTTCCGACGCCGACGCTCAGGCCATCTACGATGAGTTCGAACGTGAGTTCAGCGAGGCGTTCTCGCCGCTGGTAGTCAACAGGCCCGGCGGCGTGTTTCTGGACAATTTCGTGCTCCGCGTCACGGTGCCAACGTGGAAACCGGATGTAGCCGAGTATCCGTTGGGCGCCGCTGATCCGTCGCCCGCCCAGATCGGCGAGCGCAAAGCCTATTGGCCAGAAAGCAAGGCGTGGGTGAGCACGCCGATCTACCAGTTTGAGCAACTGCAGGCGGGCAATGTGGTGACCGGACCTGCGGTAGTCGAGGCGGAGTTGACCACCATCGTGGTGCCGCCAGGGCAGAAGTTCGCGATCGATCCGCATGGTCTTGGCATTCTCGAAGCACTCAACCCGCCGCCCCCGCGCAAACGGATTGGTGCCCAAGTCGCCGTGGCAGCGTGATTGAAGGACTCAGGAGACAACCGATGCCGATTCCCTCACTCGAACAGAAGCTGACCTGGCTGAAGCCGACGCCCCCGAGCCAGCGGGAGCTGGATCTTGCCGCTCAGATCGACCCCGCAACGTTTGAAATCGGGTTCCAGCGGACCAATGACATTCTTGACGAGGGGATGGACGTGTTCGTTCGCTCGTGCCGCTGCGCAATGGGGATTGCCGGCGACTCGCTCGTTGCAATCATGACCGCCACCGGTGATATCGTGAACGGCAGCTGCGGGACCTATTTGCATGCTGTTATTCCGCCGCTCGTCATCAAGTACATCCTCGAGACGTACGGTAACGAGATCAAGGATGGAGACCTCTGGTTCGCGAACGATGCCGTCTATGGCGGCGTTCATAATCCCGATCAGATGGTGTGTATGCCGGTGTTCTACGACGGCAAGCTCGTGGCCTGGACTGCGGCGCTGGTTCATACGACCGAAACCGGTGCGATCGAGCCAGGCGGTATGCCGGTCTCGGCCTCGTCCCGGTTCGAGGAAGGCATGAACGTCCCGCCAATGCGCATTGGTCGGAACTTCAGGCTCGACGAAGACGTGGTTTCGATGTTCGTCGCCTTCGGCATCCGCGCACCCTCGATGATCGCCGTTGATCTCAAGGCCCGCTGCACGACCGCGGACCGGGTGCGCACCCGATTGATCGAGTTGTGCGACCGGGAAGGTCCGGACTATCTGACCGGGCTGTTCCGAAGAATGCTCCAGGAAGCCGAGGCGGGCGCAAAGGCACTCATCGAGCAGTGGCCTGACGGCAAGTACAGGTGCGTCACCTTCAGCGACGCTGTCGGCCTCAAGCAGGGGCTTGTGCGCAGCTGCTACATGACCATCGACAAGAAGGGAGACCGCATGCTGGTGGACCTTTCCGAAACCGGTCCCGAAACGCCATCTCCTTACAACGCACATCCACAGGCGGCGATCGCCCATTTTTCCAACTACATCTACGAGTATCTCTTCCACGCTCTGCCGATCTCGAACGGCACCTTCGCCTCGATCGACTTCAAGTTCGGCGTGCGGACGTGTCTATCGCCAGATCCGAGGGCCGCGACCTCCTGTTCGGTCATGATCTCGACGGGCGTGATGAGCGCGGTTCACAACACCTGCGCGAAGGCGATGTATTCGACCGCGCTGTGGAAGCAGAGTGGTGCATCGATGGGCAATGGCGGCAACGCGCTGGTGTTGGCGGGACTCAATCAGTGGGGCGCGCCGTTCGCCGACATGCTGGCCTATTCGATCAATACGGAAGGGCAGGGCGCACGGCCGACTGAGGATGGAATGGACGCCTTTGGCTTCCCGTGGTGCGTGTTCGGACGCGCACCCAACACCGAACAGGTCGAAAACGAGTTTCCGCTACTCGTTCCTCTCTCCAATCATTGGAAGGACTCCTGCGGGCACGGCAAATACCGCGGGGGCGTCGGCACCGTGCAGATGTGGGTCGCCCACCATGTGCCCGCTGTGTATATGATGGCGATCGCCGACAACACTAAGTTACAGACGCCGCAGCCCCTGTTCGGCGGCTATGCGCCGTGCACCGTGCCCGGGATTGGAATCCGAAACGCCAATGTCAAAACGCTGATGGTGGAGGGCAGCAAGGCGCTCGACCTGGATATTCAGACATTGCTCACTGAGAGGCCGATCGAAGGCAATTACGAGATCGAGTTCCAAGGAAGGTCTGTGCGGCCCTACAACAACGGCGACGTCGCCACTTTCGCGTTCAGCTGCGGCGGGACCGGCTATGGCGATCCAATCGATCGCGACGCCAAGGCGATCGAGCAGGACATCGTCAAGGGGGTATTGTCTCCTGAAGCTGCCCGCCATGTCTACAAGGTGGCGTGGGACGAGACGGATCGTCGGGTCAATCTTGAGCAGACAGCGGAGCTGAGGACCCAGGAATTGCTCGCCCGCAAGGCACGAGGCCGTCGTTACGACGAATTTGAAGCCGCGTGGCTCAAACAGAAGCCACGCGACGAGATCCTGACCTACTATGGGAGCTGGCCCGATGCGCGGGAAATTATGCCGCTCCTGAGAGCCTGATGGCGAGGCGGCATCATGTGGCGCAAAAGGATGCAGGACTTCTCCCGATCAGCAGGGAAATCGCATGCCCCTCTCTTCGCCCCCTTACTGTTCGGTGTATCGGCCCAGATCGAGTCGATCACGCCGGAGGCTATGGCCCACGATCCAACGAAGCTTCGCAAGAATGTTGGAGAGCTTCGCCGTGTCTTGGGGCTAAACGCAGTCTATTGCATCGCGCCTGGCGAAGCCGAAGCGCAAGCCATCGGTCCGGTGGGGTCGGAGATCAGCCCAGAAACCGTTGCCAGGCAGGAGAGCATCGCCGCGTCGCTGGAAGCGGTACACCAATGGCAAGCCGATACCAGCGAGCCGGTCATCATCGCTGCCGTGCACGGACCGGCGATGCTGCTGAGGAGGTTGCGGGCGTCGGGCGGCGACGCCTCCGACGAGACGAGTCTCCAGCACATTGGCCGCGGGCTGGCGGCCATCGTTCGGGTGTTCGCGGAAGCCGGAGTGCACGTCGTGCAATTCCACGACGACGCGCCCTCGGACGAAGCTGTCGAGCTCTGGAAAGGAGCGCTCGGCACCGCTGGCAATGTCGCACGCTTTCATCGAGTGTCTCCTGTTCTGGTCATCCGCGGCGGGACGATCGATCCCTGGCCGGCGCAGGCCATTCCGTGCCCGACCCGCGAGCAACATCCCGGTGCCTTGTCCCGGCTCCACGGCCGCGCCTGGTCTGCCGAGCCGAGTCAATGGTCTCGCTTGCCCGGTGAGGAGGCAGTCGAACGTATCGTAACGACCGTGGCAGAGATCCGCGATGACATTGAGATCGGGGCACTCCTAGGCGACGTTCGGCGGATCAGGGAAGACTGATGACGACTACCTCGCGAGAGTATTGGAACGAGCAGCTCGAAACGCTGCCGTGGACCGAGGTCGAGCGCTGGCAGGCCGAACGCATCGCGCCGGCGATTGCGAAGATTCGTGCTCGCTCGGCGATGTATCAAGAGATGTTCGCCGATGTGCCGGGCGAGGTGAAGGTTCTCCGGTTTGCTGACTTGGCCGGGCTGCCGTTCACGATGAAGGACCATATCAGAGCCGCACAGGATGCGGCGACGGACGAGCGGCCGCTCGGCGACAATCAGGCCGCGCCGCTGAAAAGTATCGTTCAGGCGCTGAGCTCCAGCGGTACGACTGGCAAGCCGCTCTATTATGGATTGACCGCGCGCGATTGCGAGGTGTTCTCCGACGCCATTGCCAACACATGGTTCACCGCCGGCGTTCGCGCCGACGATGTCGTCGCTCATCTCGTAGGGTTGCCGATGGTGGCGGGCGGCCTGCCGTACGCAGACGGGTTTCGCAGACTAGGTGCGACACTCGCGTGGCTCGGCGGCTTTCCCACCGACAGGATTTTGCGGGAGATGCGCCGGCTCCGCTGTACCGCATTGCTCGCAACGACGTCGTTCGGGCTTTACCTATCGGAACAATGGGACACCGTGGGGCAGGAGACGGGGATCCCGTCACGCCTCGGGAAGGTGCTGTGCGGAGGCGAACCTGGCCTGAACCAGCGTGATATCCGCGATCGGATCACAGGCGGTCTCAACGTCTCGCATTTGCGGGAAGTAATGGGCCTGGGCGACGTGATCTCGGGCATGTGGGCTGAATGCGAGCGGCATGAAGGCATGCACTTCAATGCTCAAAAATATGTCGCGATCGAACTGATCGATCCTGATACCGGTGACGTACAGCCCTGGCGTGAGGGAGGGACCGGAGAGATCGTCTATACGACGTTCGATCGCGAGGCGACGCCGATGGTTCGCTACCGGTCGCGCGACCATGCGCTGGTCGTCGGGATCGGATGCTCGTGTGGGCGTACGTCACCGCGCATTCGCTGCATCGGCCGGACCGACGACATGCTGATCTACAAAGGCATGAACGTGTTTCCGGCGGCCTTGAGGGACCTGATCAGCTCCAAGTTCGCCGGGCAGGTGCAGCCGATGTTACGGGTCTGGAAGGAGACGAAGGATCAGGTCCGCTTCGACGATCCGATCGCGGTGGATGTCGAAGCCGTCGACAATCTATCGGGCGACAGTGCAGAAACACTCCGTCGGGAGATTGAGGCCGAAGTCCGCAGTCAGCTGCAGATTCGGATTCGCGTGATGGTGCTTGAGCCGAAGAGTATTCCGAAGAGTGTCTACAAGAACTCGCTGGTTGCGGTTCGCAACGGTTGAGGGTGTTCAGCGGAGAACGATCAATGCAACGGAAAATCCGCAGGGAGGTAACTATGACTAACAGACTGGCGGACAAAGTGGCGGTTGTCACCGGCGGCGGAGCAGGTATCGGGAGAGCTATTGCGAAGCGGTTTGCTGACGAAGGAGCCCATGTAGCGGTAGCGGACATTGGATCGACGGACAACGTCAAGCGCGACGTGACGGTCGCGGGTCGACGATTCTTTGCATCGCGCTGTGATGCATCGCGGCCGGATCAGGTCAAAGCGTTCGCAGAGGGTGTTCTTGAAGAGTTTGGCAGGTGCGATATTCTGGTCAACAACGTTGGGATCTATCCGCTGACGCCATTTGATGATCTCAAATTTGGAGACTGGAAGCGGATCTTCGAGATCAATGTCGACAGTCAATTCCTCATGAGCAAGGCGTTCGTTCCGGCCATGAAGCAGCGCGGGTGGGGGCGGGTCATCAGCCTTACCTCGACCGTATTCTGGCTGAAGATCGATGCCTATACGCATTACATCAGCACCAAAGCGGCCAATATCGGGTTTACCCGGGCATTGGCAACCGAGCTGGGACCGCACGGCATTACTGTCAACGCGATCGCGCCCAGTCTGGTTCGTACGGCAACAACCGAAGCATCGCCCCTCGCTGAAATGTTCGAGGCGCTGCCTGAGATGCTTCAATCGATCAAGCGCACGCAGGTACCGGAAGATTTGACAGGCGCCGCTGTGTTTCTCGCGAGTGACGATTCGGCATTTGTGACCGGACAAACGCTCGCGGTGGACGGCGGCATGGTTCGTCACTGACTTACCGAAGAGGAGAGCGGCAGGACGAAGTCACGTCTGTGCCCTATTTATTAGGAGTTTGGTGAAAGCATGAGATTCGAAAATGCAGTGATCCCTGTGGACCAGATATGGTCGTCGCCATTCGTGCGTTGGCAAGGTTCGCTTGCGGACGTCTCCAGCATCGACGTTGCCGTTGCGGTGACCCGCGATGCCCTCGCAGCCAGGCGCGTGAATCCGGAAGAGATCGACGGATTGGTGGTGGGAATGACAATTCCCCAGCCGAACTGCTTTTACGCGGCACCCTGGATCGCATCGCAGCTGGGTGTGCCGGGCCTCATGGGCCCGGTCATCGCACAGGCTTGCGCGACGTCGGTTGCCTCACTCGCCAGTGCGGCAGCTCAGATCGAGCTGGAAGGACGCGGGACCAAACTGGTGGTCACGACGGATCGAACCAGCAATGGCCCGCTTCTCGTCTATCCTCGTGGCGACGGAATGGGAGGAGCGCCGGCGACAGAACACTGGGTGCTGGAGAGCTTTCGCGCCGATCCGAATACCGGGCAGTCGATGGTGCACACGGCGGAAAACGTCGGACGCGAGGGCAAGATCAGCCGCGCGGCACTTGATGAACTGACGCTTCAGCGCTGGCACCAGTATCAGGACGCTCTCAAGGACGATCGCGCGTTTCAGCGCGGTTACATGCAGGAGATCGTGGTTCCGCGCGGCAAGCTAAAGGCGTTGCGTGTTGAGGCGGATGAGGGCGTTCACGCATATTCGGCAGAAGGTCTCGCTTCGCTGCGGCCTGTGAGCCCGGACGGCATCACCACGTTTGGTTCGCAAACGCATCCGGCGGATGGATGCGCAGGCGCGATTGTGACGTCGCGCGCGCAGTCCGTGGCAAGGGATGGAGGTGGCATCGCGAGGCTGCTTTCAGTCGCCTTCGCCCGGGCAGGCAAGGCGCAGATGCCGAAGGCGGCGACCAAAGCGGCGCAAGTCGCAATGGAGGAGGCCGGGCTCTCTTTCGATCAGCTGAAGTGTGTCGTGACCCACAATCCTTTCGCCGTCAACGACATCTGGTTCGCCCAACAGACCGGCTATTCGCTGGCCAGGATGAATGTCTTTGGCTGCAGCCTCATCTACGGCCATCCGCAGGGACCGACGGGATTGCGTGGCATCGCCGAACTGATTCACACCTTGCTCAGGGCGGGTGGCGGCATCGGGTTGTTCACGGGATGCGCGGCGGGCGACACTGGCGCTGCGCTCGTGATCCGGGTTGATTGAGGGACAATCGTGGCTGTCCGATTGACCACGCCGGTAACGATCCTGACCGGCTTCCTAGGAAGCGGAAAGACGACGCTGGTCAATCGGATCCTGCAGGAAAACCATGATGCTCGAATCGCCGTCATTGAAAACGAATTCGGACAGGTCGGCGTCGATGCGGAATTTTTGTCGCGCAACGACCAGCAAACCATCATTCAGCTCGCCAACGGCTGTCTGTGCTGCGCTGTTCGAGGAGACCTGGCCCGCGCGCTGCACGATCTGGCCCGACAGGCACAACAACAGGAGATCTCGTTCGACCGGGTGCTCATAGAAACCACCGGGCTCGCCGACCCGGCTCCGATCATCCAGACCTTTCTGGCTGAAACCGCGATCGAGTCCCTGTTCCATCTCGATGGTGTCGTGGCGGTCGTCGATGCCGTGCATGCCGATGTCGAGGCGGAACGGCCCGAATTCCGCTCGCAGCTGGGCTACGCCGACAGACTAATCATTAGCAAATCCGATCTCGTGACGGATGCGGAGCGGCAAGCGCTGCAAGACGAGCTGTCATCGGCCAATCCCCGCGCGCCGGTCGTTGCCGGCGATTTGCATCGATCCGATATCCGGGAGCTGATGGCTCATGTGTTCGATGTGCGGGGCTTCTCAATCGACCATATTCCATCGGAGGAAATCAACCGCATCTTACGACGGAATGAAACGGACCTGCGCCTCCGCCCCAGGTTGATAGGAAAGCATACCCGGGGCCTGACGAGCTGTGTTTTTAACTGCGACGCGCCGCTCGATCTCGATCACCTCAATGGCGCGCTCGATTCGCTCGTAGCGCGCTACGGGCCGAAGCTGTGGCGCTGCAAAGGCATCGTGCATTCGGCACGCCACCGCGGCCGACTTGTGGTTCAGGGCGTTCAGGGGGCCATTCAGATCAGCGGTGGGACGATGTGGAGACCGTTCGAGCCTCGCCGGACGGTTCTCGTGCTTATTGGCTTGGAGCTGGAGCCGGTTGTCATCCAGGCTTGCCTGGAAGAATGCAAGGTACCAATTTCGACGTATCCCTCTACCGCGGGCACCTGATCCGATCGCAACCTGAACCGAATGTCGGTCTCGGTGGTTGCGCCTCCCCCATTTGAACCTACTCCCCAACCATCTTTGGCGGCGAAGGAACGCGCACGGACGGCGGTTTTGGGCGGCTATCGAGATCCGGTGTTCCGGGTTAGGCTGCTCTCCGGTAATAAGAAAACAAAATTTCCAAAATAGTGGGTCTAGCGATGTAGCGAACCAGCGACTCGAACCCCCGACGCCTCATCCTTTCGAGCTTTCGAAATTGCTATCGGCGGCTCTCCAAAGCGGTCAGCACAGGTCGCTCCCGACGGGTAAATCAGTCCGTCTCATCACCAGATACTCCAGGGACGCGGGTGCCGGCGTGCGAGCTCGACATCTAGATAGCCGCGCTCGTCGAGCCAGTCCGTTGGACAATAGGCGCTGGCTTTCGGGGCGATCATGAATCCGTCGCGTTGAAGCGCCGCTCGCGTTCCGGTGACACCGGTCCACACCGTCTTGCCACTGGTTGGATCCACTTCGATGACGTCAAAGACTTCGATGAATTTCAGCATGTCAGGCGCGCCCTCCGTCCTCTCACACCCCGCGCGTGAGGCGGTCGGCCTCCTCGGGCGTAACGCCCCTGCGCGCGAGCTCGGACTCGATCACGTCGAATACGCATTCGACCGGCGCGATCCAGATATTGACCCAGTAGATGATGCAGTCGCGAGCGATCAGCAGGGCCGGTGTCATGCGAGGGTCCTCCGCTCCAGCCGAACCGCCTCGGGCGCGCGCGTGGCAAGCGTATGGGCCCAGGCGATCATCGCGATCGTGATGCCGAGCAGCACGCTCAGGGCCGCGAGGCACAAGGCGACAATCACGTTCAGCGATGCGGCGGCGAGGCCGGCAACGGATTTTCGCGCATCAACGCAAACAGCAGTGTTGACATTTCGCGTCTCATTAGCAAAATATACCGTATAGTTCATATAAATCACACTCCGCGGCCGAAGTCAAGACGAGTGCGTCACAAGCGCGTGTGCAGGATCAAGGCGGCGAGGCTCCGCCAGGTTCAATCAGCAGCCTCGAGCGGAGAAAGGATCTGACATGACGAGATTGATGCCGGCGTTGTTCGCAAGCGCCGTCGTCGCGCTTGGCAGCGCAGCAGCTCTTGCCCAGGAGAACCAGGGCACGGCGGAGCAGCGGGCGGCCTGTACGCCCGACGCCTTTCGTCTGTGCAGTGCCTACATTCCCGATCCGTCGGGAGTCGAAGCGTGCCTAAGGCAGAGGAAATCGGATCTGAGCGCGGCGTGCAAAGCGGTCTTCGACCACGCAACCACCGGCTCGGCGCGGGGCAAATGAGGGAGCCATGCCGTGGCTGATGCGGCGGGGGCGTGCCCTGAATTGCATCCGCCCGGGACGGGGCAAGGAGTGACGTCATGAGCACGGTTTACATACCCGCACTGGCCGCCTTCGGCGGCTCGGCGTTCGGCGCCGTTTCGACCATCGCCAGTGGCTGGTTTAGCAGGCGCAGAAAGCTTCGAGAGCGTCATCATGCCCGCTCGTTCTTCAAGCGCGAACGGCTGTACCGCAGCTTCATCGAGGAGGCATCGCGGCTCTATGCCGACGCGCTCGTGAGCGACAGGGCGGAAATCCCGCAGCTCGTCAGTCTGTATACGCTGGTTGGCCGCATGCGGATCCTCTCGAGCGATGAGGTCGTGCACGCCGCCCAGCGAACCGGTCGTCTGATCATCGAAACCTATTTGTCGCCCAATCGGCCATTCGTCGACCTGCCCGATTTCATCGACGAGATGGACCCATTGCGCGACTTCGGTGAAGCCTGCCGCAGCGAGCTGATGAACCTTCCGGCGCGGTGAGAAGCATGCGCGAGCAGATTGACGATCGAACGAGAAGCGCCCGCCGCAGGATCGTGCAGGCTGCGATCCATCTCTATGGCGAGATGGGGCACAACAAGACCACCGTCGCGGACATTGCGCGGCACTTGTCGATGTCCTCGAGCAACGTGTACCGGTTCTTTCCCTCCAGGCGAGCGATCGAGGAGGCTGTGGTTGAGCAGGTGCTCGAGGAGGCGGTCAGTGCGGCGGCCGAGGCGGCTCACGGCAGTGGGTCAGCGTTACGGCGCCTGGCCGCAATCCTGAAGGCTATCGCAGACTGCAATGAAGGCCGACCGGCGAAGCATCGACGACTGCAAGACCTGATAACACTGGCCATTCGTCAGAACTGGACGGTCGTCCTCACCTACGACGACAGGATCCGAGGGCTGGTGCGATCGATCATCGGCGCGGGGCAAACGCGCGGCGAACTCCAGAGCAACAGTCCGATGGCGCTGACCTGCTGCCTGCTGGAAGCCATGGACGTCCATCTCAATCCAGCGCGGATCGGAGCTGCGACGCTGCGACCAAGCTTCGAGGAGATGTTGCGATTTTGTACGGGCGCTTTGCGTCGCACGCCATTCCTGCACCCGGCCGAGATGACAGCTCGCGCGAAGCTCAGGTTCGCCGGCTCATTCGGATGAGCTAGTGCGTCCAGTCCCTCTCGCAGGCGGCCAGGAAGAAGCCGACGCGCTCGCGCACGAAGCCACGAAGTTCTTTCTCCAGGTCCTTCGACGTCTCGCCGACCAGCGCGCGAAACACCATAGGCAGCAGAATCAGATCGAGGAAGATTTGCGCGGTGGCGCGGCTCCGCTTGGCGCTGAACGGGCCTCTCGGCGTGCGAGCCAGCTTCTGAGTGGCGTCGTCCAGGAGCTGGGACACTGCGGCCAGAGACTGGTCGCGGGCAGCGTCATGAACATTGCGGCTCAGTTCCGGAAACCACTGCGATTCCGCGATCGTGATGCGCACCAGCCCGAGCGATTCCTCCAGGAATCTTTCGACGATCGCGGCCCCGAGGCTCATCAGCTTGTCCTCGATGGTGCGCCCTTCCGGCACGAAGCCCTCGAAATCGGTCAGGCCGTCGACGGTGCGGGCCACCACCGCCGCGAACAGTGCTTCCTTGCCTGGGAAGTGGGCGTAGATCGTCGGTTTGCTGGCGGGCGCGAGCTCGGAAATGTCGTCGATGCTCGCGCTGCGGTATCCCTTCTCCAGAAACAATTGCTGAGCGGCATCGAGGATGCGGGCCTGTGCATCGCCGGCACGGTCCTTGGGCGGTCTGCCTCGTTTGGTCTTCTTCATTTCAGGAACTCCCAATCACGAGTCTGTGCGCGTCTGCTTCCCGCTTGACACGGCGCGCGAAGAAAGGCAAGAAAAAAATATACGGTATAGTTCATTTATGGAGCCACTCACCGCCGCAAGGGCCCGGCCTGGAGGCCACAAAGGGTGACGCGCTCGGCCTGACGCCGGACCCGAACTGAGGAGAATGTCGTGACTGTTCTGAACCCAGATCCGCCAGGCTTGCCGGAAGGCGTGCTGCTGCGCGAGCTGCATCACAGGGTCACCAACGGCGTTGCCTTCGCCATCAATCTGGTCTCCGCCGCCGCCATCCGTGCTGAAGGGGCCGAAGCCAAGGGCGCGCTTAGCGACGTCGCCGAGCTGCTGCACGGCTATGCCGACGTGCATCGTGCGCTCGGGATGCCGCCGGGCGACACCTTGATCCAGACTGCGGCCTACATCCGCAAGCTGGGCTGTGGCATGCGCCGGGCGGTCCTGGACCGGATGAACATTCAGCTGGCATTCGCGACGCAGCCCCTCGCGCTTCAGCCGCAGCGCTGCTGGCATCTGGGGCTGATCGTCCACGAGCTCGTGATGCACGCGGCACGACACGCTTGTTTCGATGCACGGGCCGGGCAGATCAGGATCAAGCTGACGCGCAGCGGTGCGCTGGTGAACTGCGTGATCCTCGACAACGGCTCGCGCCCAGCGAGGGAAGCTTCCGATCGCGAATTGCGCATTGCCAGAGATATCGCACGGGCTCTCGGCGGACGCATCGAGCAGGGTTTCGGAGCCGAATTCACCTCGGTCATCCTCTCGTTCCCGCTGACCGAACGCGAACGGGGCGCAAACTGGTCGATCGCAACGCGCCAGATGAGGGCTCCGCGCCGTTCGAAAGCCACCGCTTCGAACCGCCCATCCGCCGATGCGCTCGGCGGGCTGTTGTCACCTTCCCATCATATGGACGTGCCATGACAAGCCAATTACCGAGTCTCGTTCGAACGCCAAATGTGGGGAAGGCCTTCGCGGCTGCCTCCGTGCTTGTCAGCATTGCGTTGACAGGTTGCAACGATCACGCGGCGCAGACGGCCACGCGGGCAGCGCTGGTCCGGACAACGATCGTACAGCCGCGCGATCGGGAATCCTCCCGCACGTTGACGGGAGAAGTCCAGGCGCGCTTCCGTGCCGATCTTTCGTTCCGCGTCAGCGGACGGGTGGTTGCGCGCAGCGTGGACGTCGGTGCGCACGTGAACAAGGGCGACGTCCTTGCCCGTCTCGATCCAGCCGAGCAACAGGCTGATGTCGATGCTGCGACCGCGGCAGTAGCCTCGGCCGAAGCCCAGCTGCGCGTGGCGAAGGCCACGTTCGAGCGGCAGAAAGCGCTGATCGCAAGCGGCTTCACCACCCGCACCGTCTACGACCAGGCCCAGGAAGGCCTGCGAACCGCGGAGGGTGTGCTGGAGGCGGCCACGGCGCAGCTGGGCACCTCGCGCGATGCGCTGGGATACACCGTCCTGCGCGCGGAAGCGGACGGCGTCGTCACCGCGCGAAATCTCGAGGTCGGCCAGGTCGTTCCGGCTGCCCAATCCGTGTTCTCGCTTGCGCAGGACGGGGAGCGGGATGCCGTCTTCGAGGTCTACGAATCCGTCTTCCTTGGCCAGATCGACAGCCGCCGCGTGACGCTGGCGCTGGTCTCCGATCCCAGCGTGACAGCGACCGGAGAGGTAAGAGAGATTTCACCTGTTATCGACGCGAAGAGCTCCACCATCCGCGTCAAGGTGTCCATCGCGAATCCGCCGGCTGCGATGACGCTGGGCAGCGCCGTCTCGGGGACGGCCAAGGCTAAAGCTCAGAACGAGATCACCCTGCCCTGGAGCGCGCTGATGGCCGCGGGTAGCAGGCCTGCCGTCTGGATCGTCGACCCCAGGACGCAGACAGCGTCGCTGAAGCCCGTCACGGTCGGCGCTTATGAAGCCGGTCACGTCCTGATCAAGGCAGGCCTCGAGCCCGGCGAGCGCGTCGTCGTCGACGGCGGCAAGCTCCTGAGCGTCGGTCAATCGGTCACTGAGGAGGGAGGTCAGTCATGAAGCGACGGGTCAACATGATCGCCGGCACGGTCGCGGCGGCCGCGTTGCTGACCGGCTGCCAGCAGGAGGCGAAGGCGCCGGAGCCCGTGCGCCCCGTGCTCTCGATGGTGGCCACGCCGAATAGCGGTGACAGCACGGTTGCGGTCGGCGTCGTCGAGCCGCGCTACAAGACCAACCTTGGCTTTCGGGTACTCGGACGCCTGACGTCGCGTCCGGTCAACGTTGGCGATCTCGTCAGCGAAGGACAGATCATCGGCACGATTGATCCCATCGCGCTCGATCTCGCCGTTCGCGTGGCGAAAGCTCAGCTTGCCAAGGCCGAGGCGCAGCTTGCGACGGCCAAGGCCACGGAGGAGCGGCAACGCACGCTCATCACCAGCGATGCGACCACCAGGCAGACGCTTGATAATGCCGAGCAGGCCCGCGCCGGCGCCGAAGCAAGCGTGGCGCAGGAGCAGGCGAGCCTGACCAAGGCCGTCGAGCAACTCGGCTATGCCCGGATCAAGGCTGATTTCGGTGGCGTCGTCACAGCCGTCGGCGCGGAAGTCGGTCAGGTGGTCTCGGCCGGTCAAACCGTGGTGACGGTCGCGCGGCCGGACATTCGCGAGGCGGTTGTCGATATCGGGGAAGACCTGCCTGTGCCGCTCGAGGTCGGGCTCCCGTTCACCGTCAGCCTTCAACTCCTCCCCACCGTTCAGGTCGAGGGCAGGATTCGCGAAATCGCGCCGCAAGCCGATGCGGTGACGCGGCTGCGACGTGTCCGGATTGCGCTCGACAACCCGCCCGAAAGCTTCCGTCTCGGCGCGACCGTCACGGCGAAGTTCGACAAGGATCAGAGCAAGGTCTTGCGCCTGCCCGCATCGGCCGTGCTCGCCAAGGACGGCGCGGATTTCGTCTGGGTGGTCGATCAGTCCGCCGGCACCGTCTCCTTGCAGAAGATCGAGGGTGTCGCCGATCAGGCGGGCATCCGCGTCACCGGCGGGCTTGCCCCGGGCACCCGCGTCGTCACCGCCGGAATTCACAGCCTCAAGCCGGGACAGCACGTCCGCTTCGAACAGGATCAAGAGCCATGAAGTCGTTCAACCTCTCGGACTGGGCGCTCGGCCATCGATCGCTCGTCTGGTATTTCATGATCGCCTTTATGGCGGCCGGCCTGTTTGCCTATCTCCAGCTCGGACGGCAGGAGGATCCTGACTTCACCATCAAGACCATGGTGATCCAGGCGCAGTGGCCCGGCGCCTCGCCCGAGGAGATGACGCGGCAGGTCACCGACCGGATCGAGAAGAAGCTGGAGGAGCTGGAATCGCTCGACTACACCAAGAGCGTGACGGTCGCCGGTCAGACCACCGTCTTCGTCTACTTGCGCGATTCGACCAAGGCGGCCGACGTCAAGCCGACCTGGGTGCGCGTTCGCAACATGATCGCAGATATCCAGGGCGATTTCCCGCAAGGCGTGGTCGGCCCCGGTTTCAACGACCGCTTCGGTGACGTCTTCGGCAACGTCTACGCCTTCACCAGCGACGGCTTGAGCCAGCGACAGCTCCGCGACCGGGTCGAGGATATCAGGGCCAAGGTGCTGACCGTGCCCGATGTCGGCAAGGTCGACATTCTCGGCGCGCAGGACGAGGTGATCTACCTCGAACTCTCCACCCGCAAGGTCGCAGCTCTCGGCTTCGATATCAAAGCCGTCATGACTTCGCTGCAAGGTCAGAACGCGGTGGCGCCCTCCGGCGTGTTCCAGGAGGGGCCGGAGCGGATCAGCGTCCGCGTCAACGGCCAGTTCGCTTCCGAGGCGAGCCTGAAGACGGTCAATCTGCGCATCAACGATCGTTTCTTTCCGCTGACCGATGTTGCCACGATCACGCGCGGCTATGCCGATCCGCCGTCGACGCTGTTCAGATACAACGGTCAGCCCGCCATTGCGCTCGCGATCGGCATGAAGTCCGGTGCCAACCTGCTCCAGTTCGGCGAAGCGCTGAAGGAGGAGATGAGGAGGATCATCGCCGACCTGCCGATCGGCGTCGGCGTGCACCTCGTTGCCGACCAGCCCGTCGTGGTCGAACATGCCGTGTCCGGCTTCACCGAAGCGCTGTTCGAGGCCGTGATCATCGTGCTCGGAATCAGCTTCCTGAGCCTGGGCATGCGTGCCGGCCTCGTGGTCGCCATCGCCATTCCGCTCGTGCTCGCGATCACCTTCGTTGTCATGGCCTATTGCGGCATCTCGCTGCAACGCATTTCGCTCGGGGCCCTGATCATCGCGCTTGGTCTTCTGGTCGACGATGCCATGATCGCCGTCGAGATGATGGTGGCCCGGCTCGAGGTCGGCGATCCCCTCGAAAAGGCGGCGACCCACGTCTACACGTCGACGGCGTTCCCGATGCTGACGGGAACGCTGGTCACCGTGGCCGGCTTCATCCCGATCGGGCTGAACAGCAGCAACGCGGGCGAGTTCACCTTCACCCTGTTCGTGGTAATCGCGGTATCGCTGATCGTCTCCTGGGTCGTGGCGGTGCTGTTCACGCCCTTGCTCGGCGTCACGATCCTTCCCGCCAAGATGAAGGGGCATCACGAGCAGAAGGGGCGCCTTGCGCAGATATTCGCGCGTCTGCTGCTGTTCTGCATGCATCATCGCTGGAGCACCATTGCGGTCACGGTCGGCGCCTTCCTGCTTGCGCTGTTCGGCTTGCAGTTCGTGCAGCAGCAGTTCTTCCCTTCGTCCGACCGCGCCGAGCTCGTGATCGACTGGAACCTGCCGCAGAACGCCTCGATCACCGAGACCAACATGCAGATGGCGCGCTTCGAGCGCGAGCAATTGCTGGGCAACCAATCGGTCGAGCACTGGTCAACCTATGTCGGCACTGGCGCGCCGCGCTTCGTGCTGTCGTTCGATGTTCAGACCGCCAACACTTGGTTCGGCCAGCAGGTGATCGTGACGAAGGGCGGCATCCCGGCGCGCGACCGGCTCAAGGCACAGTTCGAGGACTATTTGAGAAAGACGTTCCCCGGCACCGACACCTATGTCAAGCTGCTCGAGGTCGGCCCTCCAGTCGGGCGGCCGGTACAATACCGTCTCAGCGGGCCTGACATCGCCAAGGTGCGCGATCTCTCACAGAAGCTTGCGGGAATCGTGCGGAGCAGTCCCGATCTCGGCAACGTGGTGTTCGACTGGATGGAGCCGGCCCGCGTCGTCAAGGTCGACGTGTTCCAGGACAAGGCGCGCCAGCTCGGCCTGACCTCGGAAGACATCGCCACCACGCTGAACTCGGTGCTTAGGGGATCGCCGATCACGCAGGTGCGCGACAGCATCTATCTCGTCAATGTCACGGGACGTGCGACCGCTAAGGAGCGCGCCTCGATCGACACGCTGCGCGACCTGCAACTGACCGGGCTAGGCGGCCAAGCGGTGCCGCTCGGAGCTGTCGCCAATCTGCGCTACGAGCTGGAGCAGCCCACGATCTGGCGCCGCGCGCGGATTCCGACCATCACGCTGAAGGCTGCCGTCGTCGGCAATGTTCAGCCGAAGACGGTCGTCGACCAGCTCGCGCCGAAAGTCGCGGAATTTGCCAAGCAGCTGCCGGCGGGCTATTCGATGAAGGTCGGCGGCTCGGTGGAGGAGAGTGCCAAGAGCCAGGGGCCGATCATCGCGGTCGCGCCGCTCATGCTGTTCGTCATGGTGACCGTGCTGATGGTGCAGCTGCAGAGCTTTTCGCGCCTGTTCCTTGTGTTCGCGGTCGCTCCGCTCGCGCTGATCGGCGTCGTCATGGCCATGCTGCCGAGCGGCGCGCCGCTGGGCTTCGTCGCGATCCTCGGCGTGCTCGCGCTGATCGGAATCCTGGTGCGAAACTCCGTGATCCTGATTGTGCAGATCGAGGATCTGAGGAAGGAGGGCAGGCCTGCCTGGGATGCGGTCGCCGAGGCAACCGAGCATCGCATGCGACCGATCCTTCTCACTGCGGCCGCCGCAAGTCTCGCACTCATTCCGATCGCGCGCGAGATTTTCTGGGGCCCGATGGCCTACGCCATGATGGGGGGCATCATCGTCGGCACGCTGCTGACGCTGCTGTTTCTGCCGGCGCTGTATGTGGCGTGGTTCCGGATTCATCCTGAGCGCAGCGAGGAATCTTCTTCACATGAGCCGGAAGCTGTTGCAAACGAAGCGCCGGCCGAACAGAGGCACGCTCACGGTGCTCCGGCACCTGTGCTCGAGGCCCAGCTCTAGAATGGAGACATGATGCTCGCGAAGACTCGGTCGGCCTTTGCGGCCACTGCGACGATCGCGCCGAGCTCGATCGTCCCGTCCACCGCATCCGTGCAATTTCCGCCGCCGTGAGCACTCTTGCTGAGGGCGCTCTGAATCTCGGCACCTATCGGATGACAAGCATGTACAGGATTTTTGGCTTTGCAGCCATTGTCGCAGCTTTCATCGGCCGCGGCGATTCTGATCCCTGCCGAGCTGGACGTGGCGAAGGACCACGCCTTCTGCCGGCTGGATCATGACTCGGAAGTGCGCAGTTGTTCGTTCGAGACGATCGATCAATGCGTGGCGGCCATTGCTGGGCGTGGCGGGAGCTGCTTTCGCAGCCCCGGCAGCGACGTGGACGCATCGTTTGCCCATGCGCAGAAGATGCATGATCGTCATCGCCACTGATCTGTCGACAGCGGTGATTTTCCGCCAGCCCGGCACCGAACACGATGCTCTTGCTGGTATCGCGCCGGACGTCGAATTCATCGTGCCGCGAGAAGTGCTTCTCGTCGCGGTTGGCTGAGCCGAACATCAGGAAAACCCGTTACTCCGGTTCGAAGTCGACATTGCGCACTGTCCATGGCTTCGCCATCCGTCGTGGCGACATGCCGATCGGCGATATCCAGCGGGTATATTCCTCGAACGCCTGCATCCAGGGAATCTCTCTGGCCATCAGCAACCTGTGCTCGTCCGGATGGGTGAGCGCGCCCAGACGGTGCCGGCAATCGCATCGCGCGGTTCGTTCTGCCCGCCGCTGATCGCCAGCTTGATGTTGGCGCGAATGCTCTCCATCGGCATGTCGCAGGCCAGCATGACGCCGAGCAGGCTCTGGTCGGGCCGTCGGCGTAGCAGTGGCACCATCTAGTCTATCGCGGCGTCGATGTCCGACGCTCGGCGAGATGCGCGTCTGCATCCTTGCGCATCATGTTGTGCCCCATCAGCCGGTTCATGAGGCCTTCGGGTTGGTGCGAGCTGAACACCTCGATTTGCTTTTCGCAGACATAAATGTCGTCCCGGCTGCACAGCAGCGTGCTGCCGAGTTGCGGCACAAACGCAATAGGCGCCTCGCGTCGGAGGCGCGCCCGAGTCGGATAGGGATCGTGCCAGAAGGCGGCAACGTCGACGTCGATACGGGGGCTGTGCTCAAGATCGGTCCTCCGGGCGCGAGCATATCGTCTAACGACCTGGAAGTCTGTCCCTGTCATCAGGAACAGCCGAATGCGGCCGCGCGATGAGCCGTAGCGCAATGGCGAACAGCTCATTCTGCGAGGAGATGCCAAGCTTCTCATAGGCCCGCTTGCGGTAAGTGAATGCCGAGTGCAGGCTGATCCCGAGATCGGTCGCGATTGCCTCGGTGCTGTAACCGGACAGGATGCGCCGGCACACGTCCCTCTCACGCTGGGTCAATGTCATGAAACATTCGGGCGTCGCGAACAGTCGCTCGATCTGCGTGCGCGGATCGGGAACATCCTGCTCCTGGCAATGTCGCGCCACGATCGCCGCCAGCGCCGGAGCAAGCTCGGCGAGGCGGGCGGCCTCGGCCGACGTGAACTGCCCCTGATCTGTCGTCCGATAGAAGTTCAGGTAGAAGCAGATGTCAGCCACCCAGATCGCAGTAGCGCTCTTATCGACGATCTCGCCGTCCTCGAAGAACAGCTTCCGGTAGGTGTTGCTGTACATGCGCGGCGAGAATCTCGGCAACAGGATCGGCCGCGCCGAGGACTGCTGGCGCAGCAGCGTGTCGTGGTTGGGATCCGCGGCATAGAAGTGCTCGGCATAGGCCGCGCCCAGGTCCGGTCCGATTTGGATGTTTCCGATTCCGAGCGGACAGCGCGTGGTGCGGCCTTCGAAAGCGAAGACCATGCAATGGCTGACATTAGCCGCATCCCGCACGCCATCGAGCAGCAGCTTCGGGAACGACGGCCGGCCGATCGCCAGCACTAACGGCGCGAGCACGGATGCCACATCGGTGGGACGCGGGTCCGCCGCCATCGCTTCCTCCTGTTTTTTGAAGTCTATCAGCCGCATCGGGGCTTTTGAAGCCTCGCGCTGGTGCTGCAGTTGCTAACTGTCCCCAATCGTGGGGACAGACGCAGGCCTTCAGGTGGCGGATAATCCAAGTATGGTGCGCTGGGCCCGAAGAGCCTGCGCATCACAAGAATTGATTGTGCGGAGGAGAGCGACAATGAAGCTGGCTGCTGCCGGGTTGAGGGTTCTTGCGAGCACGATGCTGCTGCTGTCGCAGGCGCAAGCGGACATCAAGGTGGGGGTCGTGGTGTCGGCCAGCGGGCCGGGCTCTTCGCTCGGCCAGCCGCAGATGCGAACCATTGCCGCGCTGCCAGCGGACATCGCCGGGGAGAAGGTCGTCTACATCGCGCTTGACGACGAGTCGGATCCGACCAAGGGCACGCAGAACGCGCGACGGCTGGTAATCCAGGACGGCGTCGACGTCCTGATCGGGTCGTCGCTGACGCCCGTGACCATGCCCATGATTGACGTCGCCATGGAGTCAAAGACCCCCATCGTTTCCCTCGCCGCGGCCACGTCGATCGTGCAGCCGATCGACGACCGCCGCAGATGGGCTTTCAAGGTGGTACCGAACGACGATCTGATGGCGGCCGCGATCCTCAGACATGTCGCCGCATCCGGCGTCAAGACGCTTGGCTATATCGGTGTCTCCGATGGCTATGGTGAGGGCTATTACGCCGAAGTGTCTCGGCTCGCGCCGGGGCTTGGCCTTACCGTGACGACCCACGAGGTCTATGCCCGTTCCGATACCAGCGCCATTGGACAGGCGTTGAAGGTGATCGCCACCAATCCGGACGCCGTGTTCATCGCCTCTGCGGGTACGCCGGCCGTTCTGCCTCAGGAAGCGCTCCGAACCCGAGGCTATGCAGGCAGGATCTACCAGACCCACGGTGTCGCCACCGAGGACTTCATTAAGCTCGGCGGCGCCAACGTTGAAGGTGCGGTGTTTGCCGGAGAGGCCTTCACCATCGCCGACGACCTCGCGTCGGAAGATCCGTTCCGCCGCGCGCGTGATGAATTCGTGGCGGCCTACGAGAAGGTGAACGGTAGCAGACCCAACATTTTTGCCGCACATCTGTGGGACGCGATGACGCTGGTCAGGCGGGCTGCACCGGATGCGATGACAATTGCGAAACCCGGCACGCCGGAATTCCGCATCGCGCTGCGCGATGCACTAGAGCGGGTGAGGGATGTCTACCTGAACAACGGAGTCTCGACGATGAGCCCCCAGAACCACAATGGCTACGACGCCCGGTCCGCGTTCCTGATCAAGGTAGAGGGCGGAAAGTTTCGGCTCGCGCGGTAGTACGAGCGGAGGCCGGTCGGCTGCATCGAGATTCAGGCGCGCAGGGCTGGATCCTTCAGTTGTTCGGGGACCTGCCGAATATCTTAGCGACAGAGTTGATCAGCTGCGGCTGCTTAGATAGGCGCTCATTGTCGAATCGTCCTGGAACATCTGCAGCCCTTAAGGTCTGCGACGTAGAGCGCGGCCAGGCGATGAGCCTGGAAACCAGGAAGTCGCCTATTCTCGAGATGGTTCCGCTTGAAGTGGTCGTCGAGCCGCCGTTAGCGGTCCTGCGACATGCCCGCGCTCGCGGGCGAGGTGAAGTTGATGGAAACATCGGTGGTTTGCTGCGTGGACATGAAGAGGCGTCTCCGAGTCGATCGGCTGCGTTGTGCGTTTCGGGTGAGTAAAGGATTTGCCGATCAGCTTGGATTGCGACGCTCTGCGTCCGGCGAAGCCGAAATCGTGTAGTCGAAGCTGTAACCCTCCAGGATGTCGATGAGCCTCTGGCGTAGAGCATCGTCCAATGCAGGAGCGGCGACATTGACGGTCATGCCAAGCTTGCCGCCGGCCGAGACCGCCACGGAAACATCCCGCCCGACCGCTGCGTCGATTGCCTCTGTGACGAACCGTCGTACGGAATCAATTCGCAGTGCCGGCTTGAAGATCTTGCCCACTCCGGTCACGGGAATCGCGTCGATGATATAATAGCGTTTGGGCCACGCGGGACGCTCCGGGATGAGCGGCTCAGCGAACGTCCGCAGCTCTTCTGGGGTCGCCTTCATGCCAGGTTTGATGCTGACGTAGCAGACAGGGAGCTCGCCCGCGTACCTGTCGGGTTGCCCCACGGCCGCGGCAAGCTGCACCGCGGGATGCCGCGAAACTGCTTCCTCGATCGTCTGAGGGTCGATGTTGTGACCGCTCCGGATGATCAGGTCCTTGGCCCGTCCAGCGATGTAGATACGTCCTTCCCCATCCGAGTAGGCCAGATCTCCGCTGCTCAAGACGCCACCACGGATCGTGTCGTCGTCCTGAATTCCTTTGTATCCCGGCGACACGTTTGGGCCGGCAATGGTGAGCACGCCTACTTCGCCTGTGGAGCATTCCTGGCCAAGCGAACCGTTCCCCAGCAACTTGCGTATCGAAATGGAGGTGTATGGCAAGCGGAATCCGACGGACCCCATGGCGGGGTCGGCCGCTGCGGGCGCAATCGCGGCCAGGCCGCCACATTCCGTCATCCCGAATATCTCGTGGACCTTGAGGCCGGTCTTGTGCTCGAATCGCTCTATCATCGCGTTCGGGGATGATGCCCCGCCGGTGATCGCCAGACGAGCCCGCGAAAGGTCCGCGCCATCGAGAGGGACATCAAGGAGCGCGGCGAGTACCGTAGGTACGCCACCCAATATCGTGGCGCCGTAACGCTGGCTGATCTTCCAGAAGTTCTGAATCATGCGAGGATTGCGGAAGCCGGCGGGCGATAGAACCAATATCCGGCCTCCGGCCATGAAAAAGGCGAGACCCGTGGCGATGGTTCCCGCAACATGAAACAGCGGCAGGCCGTGGGTCATCACATCGGCCTTCGAGTACTGCAGCATCGCAGCACCTCCGAACGATGCGACGATCTGGTTGCGATGCGTGTGCGCCGCCAGCTTCGGCGCGCCTGTAGTGCCACCAGTGTGAAAATAGGCCGCGACGTCGTCGCCGGATCGCGGCTTCTCAAAATCCAGGCTGCTGCCGGAGTGGCGCGCGATTAACTCGGCGAAATGCGACGCGCCCCCCTGCGCAGGACCACCTGGTGGAGCGACCTGTATGAGCCTCAACTCCGGAAGGAGCTTGCTGACCGCGACAGCCTTCTCCCAGATGTCCGATTGAGGAGAAGGACCGAGGGCTACAAGGACACTTACCCCGGCGGCGCGAAGAAGATCTGCGATGTGAGCGGTTTGCAGCAGAACATTGACTGGTAGAGCATAGCCGACGGTTTCGGCTCCCCAGAGGGCGAACTGGGTCTCCGGAAGATGGGGAAGCATGAGACCGACGCCGGCACCTGGACCCGCGACGTCATGGAAGAAATTGGCTGCGCACGTGATTCCTTCCAGTAGTTCGCGATAGGAGACGTTTTTCGGCGATTCGTCTTCCTCGCCCGTCAAAATCAAGGTGAGGGCAGGGGCATTGCCGAGCCGCTCAGCGCCGGACGAGAAGACGTCGTAGACGCTGCGCCATGGGCACCGTTCCTCGAAGGTCTTCTCGGTCTCGAAGCGCTTGACGTCGGACAAGGTCCGAAACGGAAAGTCGAACTGCACCCTGCGTCTCCTCTGGGTTGTGGCGTCGGCTGGGCGCCTAGGTTCTGCGAGTTCGGCGCCACTATGGCCCCCTAGTGCAACTCACCTATCGGGAACTGCGGTCGTGCGCGAAAGCCGGGCCGGAACTACGCAGCGGTCAGCCGCACTAACATACTCTCGAGGCCACGCAGGGAATTGTTGAGCCTGCGTTTCGGCTCCGCCTTCAGCTCGATGGTTTTCACCCGCCTCGCAAGCTCGCCGAAGATCAGTTCGCCCTCCAGGCGGGCGATCATCTGGCCGACACAGGCGTGGATGCCGGCGCCGAAGCCGACATGCCCGGTCGTAGCACGTTCGACGTTGAAGCGGTCGGCCCTGTCCCACCGTGCGGGATCGCGATTGGCCGAGGCCATGAACAGCAGCACCTTGCGGTGGGCGGGAATTACGCCGCCGCCGATCTCAACCTCGCGCGAGGTGGTGCGAAAGAACGTCTGCACCGGTGAATCGTAGCGCAGGCCTTCCTCGAATGCGTTGCGCGCCAGCTCCGGCTTCTGGTGGAGCTTGCGATACTCGTCCGGATGGGTGGCGAGCGCGAGCAGGGTGTTGCCGATGCCGTTGACGGTGGTGTCGACTCCTGCAGTGAGGAACGGCCGCACCAGATGCGTCGCCTCATGCTCGGTGATCTCGCCCTCGTCGGCAGCCCCGTAGATCATCATGCCGAGGCTGTCGGGTCGCAGCGCATCCCGCGCGCAACACTCCATGATCCAGCTCTGCGCCGCGAGACCTTCCTGCCGTGAAGCCGCCAGGATCTCGTTCTCCGGGCCGAAGCTGTTGAACACGAACGTGCTCCAGGCCAGGAGCTTCTCGCGGCCGTCGGGCCGGATGCCGATCGCGTCCGGAAACACTTTCATCGGATAGGCTTCCGCAAGATCGGCGACGGCGTCTAATGTGCCCTTGTCGATCAGCTCCGAGACCTTCTTCTCGGCCTCACGCTGAAACGTCTCGCGCAGCTTCCTTGCGACGCCCGGCGACAGCGTGCGGCCGAGGACCCGCCGGCCCTTGTCATGGTCGGGCGGATCGATCTGGAGCGTCAGGGGTTTCGGCAGCGCCGGGTTCATCCCGTGGAGCCCGACGCCCTCGCCGCTGATGAACGTCTTCCAGTCCTTCAGCGCCGGCTCGACCTCGGCATAGCCGGCCATCGCCCAGACGCCGTAACGCTCCAATTCGAACACGGGCCCGAGTGCGCGCAGCGCCGCATAGGCAGGATAGGGGTCCATCAGGAAGTCGGGCGCAAACGGGTCCACCGCGCTGGAGGCAATGCCGTTCATGGTCAGCTCCGCTGTGGCTTGCTAAGAGGGCACTGGCCTTCACTCTCTGCACGGAATGCCTCCTCGCCCTTGATCGTAGCGACGACCTTCAGCAGATCCCAGTTCGCCGCCGATTCCTCGGGCGACTTGACCTGGAGCAGGTAGAGCGAGTGGATCTTGCGCCCGTCCTTGCGGATATAGCCCTTGCCGAAAAGCGGATCGTCGGTGGGCATCTCCTTCATCGCAGTCACGACGGCCTTGCCATCCTTGGCGCTGCCGACCTTGTCGACCGCCTTGAGATAGTGGATGACCGAAGCATAGACACCGGCCTGCATATCGTTCGGATAGGCTTTCGATGGAATGCGCTCGACAAAGCGTTTTGCGAAACCCCGCGTGCCGTCATTGAGATCCCAGTAGAACGGATTCATGATCTGCGCGCCTTGCGCAAATTTCAGCCCAAGCGCGGGAAGGCCGTTCATGCCCAGGATCAATCCGACCAGCTTGTGATCCCTGGTCAGCCCGAACTCGGCGGCTTGCTTCATCGAGGTGATGGTGTCGTCGCCGGCATTGGCGAAGCCGACGACGTTCGCGCCAGATGCCTGGGCCTGGAGCAGGAAGGAGGCGTAGTCGGCCGTTCCCAGCGGATGCCGCACGCTGCCGAGCACCTCGCCGCCGGACGCCTTCACGGCCTCCGCGGCCTGCTTCTCCAGATCATGGCCAAAGGCATAGTCGGCGGTGATGAAGAACCACTTCTTGCCGCCCTGCTGCACGATCGCCTTGCCGAGGCCGCGGCCATAGGCATAGGTGTCGTAGGTCCAGTGCACCGTGTTCGGCGTGCACTTCTCGCCGGTCAGCAGCACCGTGCCGGCGCCCGATCCGACGAAGACCTTGTTTTTCTCGGCGCTCATGCCGGCCACCGCGAGCGCGATCGACGAGTTCGGAATGTCGAAGATCGCATCGACGCTCTCGTTCTCGTACCAGCGCCGGGCGATGCCGATCCCGATATCGGTCTTGTTCTGATGGTCGGCCGCGACGACCTCGACCGGCTTGCCGGCAGCCTTCCCGCCGTAATCCTCGACCGCCATCTTGGCGGCGACGACCGAGCCGATGCCCTGATAGCTCGCGAACGGACCGGATTGGTCGTTGAGGATGCCGATCTTCACAGCGTCCTGGGCGAAGCCCGGTGCCGTGGTCAGCATTGCCGCCAGCATGCACAATTTGTGCAGGAATTTGCTGTTCATTGTGTCCCTCCCATGGGCGGTCTTGGTGCCGCTTCATAATAGTTATATTTTATAGCTATTTTTGAGAGTGTCAATTCGGCCCGCTTTGGATGCAAATCATGAGCCCGAAGACCCCGAAATCCGGCGCCAAATCTGCTGAACAGCAGGAGAAAACGCTGGATCTGAATGCGCTTCAGCGCACACCCGGCTTCATGCTGCGCCTCGCGCAGCTGAAGTTCTTCGAAGGCTTCTATGAGGAGTTCGCCGCACTGGGGCTGACGCCGGCAACCTACGCGATCTTCGCCATCATTCGCGACAATCCCGGCGTGCCGCCGAGCAGCCTCGCCAGCCTGCTCCGGCTGCGCCTGCCGAACCTGATCAAGATCCTGAACGAGCTGGAATCGTCCGGCTTCATCAAGCGCAACCGCTCGAAGTCCGATCGCCGAGCCGTCGAGCTCGTGCTCACGCCGAAAGGCGCGAAGCTCATTCAGGACGGGGCAAGGCTGACAGAGCCCTATAATCGGAAGATGCTGGCTCCGCTCACCGAGGCCGAGCAGCGCACATTGCTCGACCTCTTGAACCGAATGCTGCCGCTTTAAAGGTGGCCAGTTCGCGGAGCGTTATCCGGCGCGGCGACAGCTACAGCGACATTCGTTGAAGCATGTTCTAATAGAAGCGGAGCACCCGCATGCATAGGCAGGGCGATCAGCTCCATGCAAGCGAACAGTCGTTGTGTCGCTCTCGAATCCGATTGGCGCACACGGTCTGCCCGCACATGTCGAGCTTGTAAGCACCGCGAACCCGCCGAGCGGCCGCTACTCGTTTGTTTGAGGCCTCAGTAACTTACAAATGATGATGTCGAGGATCGCTCATTGACCCACCGGATGCTAAGAGCGCGTGGTTATGCCACTCCTCTGACGGGCGGCATCGACCAGCACTAGCCCAGTACCGACGAATCATCGATGACCACCGCAAAGCCGCCCGCCCGCTACGGCGCTGTTTGGAGGCGCGCGTGCAGGCGGCTTTGCTCTACCGAGCTACACCATCACTGGGGACACGACCGTCACTTACGTTCGGGACGCAGGGGTCGCGGGTCAGGAATGCACATGCCCCGCGATTTACAATTCCATTGTAACCTATTGATGCATATAGCCCTGCTGAGTGGGTTTTTTACAGCTAAGCGACTGTAGTTTCTGGCAAAACATCAGACTCTTAATCAGCGGGTCCCAGGTTCGAGCCCTGGTGCGCCCACCAAGTTTTGCCAAGCAACTTCAATCGCCTGGTCTCTCAACCCAAAGAACGTGGAGAGAACGTTTAGACGTATTTCGAGGCCATTTAGACGCCGTCGTGCGCCAAACGTTCTGCAGGTTTGCCAAAGGCAAGGTCCTTGTCCACACAGCCTAGCACTACTTTGGCAGATTGTTGATTTTGGCGCGTTTTATAGGATTCCCGAATCAATTTTTCAATGATTCATGGGTGGTCGGCTCTTGGAGGGCTGACCATGCCGGGATGGGAAGACGAACTCGA
>Ga0209389_1000098_pt1:57500-77500 | contig 79400 bp, 54 predicted proteins | sample CowpearedBW_FD_187526 | JGI IMG/M metagenome (GOLD analysis project Ga0209389, IMG submission 187526) | Root nodule microbial communities of legume samples collected from California, USA - Cow pea red BW (SPAdes) (version 2) | ecosystem: Host-associated > Plants > Roots > Nodule... | reverse complement strand
TGCCTCCTTTGCTTCGAAGGAATGCTTGCTACCGTTAGCCTTACCGAACTCTCTCAAATAAAGACTTTCCTACACTGGCACTATGCTTAAGACAGGTTTGCTGTAGTTCGCGAATAAGGACATGGCTTCATCTAGGTCCAGCTATGATGATAGACTCCCCAAGAGTCGCACGGACCGGACCTACTTTCCATATAATATATAAATAAAAAGTCTTCCGCCTTTCTCCTTGAAGCTCTTCCCGAAAGACTTATAAAAAAAAAAAGAATAGCCATTTTTTTGGAATATGACTCTATTAATTCCCTCACCTTCCCAAATGAAACTGATGAAAGAGGAGCCGTCACAGCTTCTCCTTCGGATCACTTACTCGGCTTTACAAAGCTCCCCATGGTCGCCTTCGATACCATTCCAATCAGTGATTCTTATAAACTGACTTCCCCATAGCCACTTGCTTACGACCTTTCGACTCTCGCTAAACTAAATAAGAGAATTTCACATTCACCCTTCACTTCTCGTACCGGATAGGCTCTTGGACTTGGAGCTCACAAATGCGCTGTTTGAGTGAACGAATGCGCTGTTGACATGAGATAATGAGTTGTTTGACTTTTTTCTGCTGAAGTCGGAGAAGAGGAGGTAGCGGTTCGTGCTTGAGTTGAATCACTTGACTTTGGTCCTATCTTTATATTAAGTCGTAGATCCCCTTAAAAAAAAGGAAATGACATAGGTGTACCCTACCACTGCTGTAGAAAGTCTTGAAAACTGGCTCACATGGAAGCCCGAAAAAGGTAAGGGTCAATGCAACTGTAGGGAAACATTTTCTTGCAGTCACACGTACCAGCTTGAAAATGAACTTTCTTAAACTGGCTTTGCAACTACAACTTCCATTAGAACTAGATGGTTGGGAATTGACACTTACACTCCAAAGGCTTACCTTTTTTATGCTATTGGAGGGGCCTAGATCTTCAAGCCTTAATGTTAATGTTAATGGAAAGATTCATTCCTAAATTTGTCTATTGCCCCTGGTACTCTAACAGGTTGGGGGGTATTGGATAGCTCTTTAGCAAAGGATCTTAGATAGGTTGGTTCTATACTAGACTACTATAAGGGATCTTTTCTGACTCTACTATTGTATTGCATAAAAACCATATGATAGTGTGACTCCCTCCATATCGTGGAAGAAAGCATATTCAACACAAAATAGTCGTCTTCTTAGTGCTTATCTCTTTTCAGCGGAACATAAAGATATCCTATACTAGGCCATAATAAACTGCGTCTTATGGTCCGGTCCATAGTTAGACCTTCCCCAATCCTCTCGTGACGATCCTGGTATACTAGAATGTAGGCCTTTAGCTCCTTATCATTAGCTCTTACGCTTTCATTTAAGGTCATTATAAAATGCCAGGCCAGCCCTTGAAAAGACATATGCAAACCCATAGACATAGACAAGCTGGAGAGACAGGCATAGGACTACCAAAAGCTCACTTTAATATAAATATAAAAAAGGGGATCCCTAAATGCCTATTGGATTGGATGACAGACAGGGACCATCTTCGATTGCCTCGTATAGAACCAACCCCAAAAAAGGTCACTGGAAATGGCTGGAATGAATTGTTTTCAAACTTCTTGCCCTAGAATTTTTTCTTACTTATTGAATCTACAGAGCTAAGCACATATATTCTTTCCTTTCTCTCATTGGCTTACTTGCTGGTTTCCCCTATCCCGCCGCTTGCGGGAAAGACTTCCGCTATAGGGATAGGTAGGTCTCCTATCTGGTAATAAGAAAGAATCTATATGTACATACTGGAGGAAAGAAAAGAGCTTGCCCAATTGGAAATAGTACTGCTCAGCGAAATGTTGTATCTCTCGTTCTCAGATAGACGGACATTCAAACTAAAATCATTCCTTTTTCTTGTTTTCACTCGCTTACTAATAACTAATCAATTTTATTTTTTTTTCTGCAAGTGGAGAGGCCTGGCTCGATAGACTAAGGGATACAAAAGAAATCCATTATCCGCTTGCCTACTTTAAAACTTTGTTTTCTCAATAGATTACCATTGAGCTAGAACCAAAACTTCTTTGCCCGCGAAATCTGCTTGCCCTCATCCCTAGACTGCGGTTACGGGGACAAGGCAAGGGGGGGATGTAACAAAACTCAAAGCGATAAAGAATGAAACTGGGTGGCTTAAAGCCCTTAAGACTTCAACTCGCTCTTAGGCAGAAGCACTAGGAGCCATGGAATTAGGGGGGGCAACTCATTCACACTTGATGTTATATAACGGGATGTAAGAAAACATAACTCCCCCTGTCTCGCGCGAAGAAAGAACCAAGCAAACCGCTTTCACATCCTATGTCTTGCGCTTGACCTATAACCAGCTCTCCCTGGGAAAGAAAAGAGCTTGCAATGCGGGCTACTCTATTGGATCCTATTCGTTCGGCTGGGCTGGAAATGGCTGCCTCACTGCGTGGACTCCTACCATCGAAGCAAACTAGCCTGGCCCAACATGTAAACTTTCTCCAAGAAGGAGATGGGCTTACCCTATGATTGCCGGCTGACAAAAAGAGGTAAAGATTGAAACATTCCTTATTTATTTGGTTTGGCTTGCCTATCTCTTTGCCTTTCGATTTCTCTCAGAATCAGAAAGCCTGCTTCGCTTCCCAAGAGATTTAGGGAAAAGGGCCTTGTCGGCCACCGCTTGCTGACGACGGAACGCATCGTCAATTAAATTAAAGGGTCCTCGCGTTGGACTTAGTTGGAAAGGTAGGTGTTCGGCATGTCCCTTGGTTGCGAACTTTTTGAGTAGGGCGGGTTTGGAGATCCCATTCCTCACGTTTACCGTTGTCCCCAGACTTCACCCTTTCCTTGTATACTTTTTCATTTCAATAGTAAGGCGTGTCCCTGTCTCCAACAAGTGTGTGATCCACTGATTCACTGAGTGACTCTTTCTTACCGCGGCAGTCCCTATCTCTTAAAGCCCTATCAGACTTCCTCCCTCGAGAAGGGACTGCCTTCCAAGACGGACTCCATGTGATCCCCTGACACATGGGGATGGAGCCAATCCGAGGTACATAGGTACGAATTAGACTCTCCCAGTCGGCAGTTATGTCATTAACGACATCTACCATCTGATCAGAGTCCGTCGGAGTCACTATGGATTCTACTACTTTATTTTATTAGTCAATCTCTTGGCTAAGGGTATAGCCCTTGCAAGAGTGAAGAATGATAAGTAGAGTTTCACTAGTAAGTCGGACGTCTCATCTTTCCGACTTTACTACGATGGAAAGACGGGATAATCCTAGGATACCCTGACCTCGTCAACGAGACAGGAAAAGGCAGCAAGAGGCCTGTTTTCCGGGGCATAAGCTTGCTGCAATGACACAGCACATTTAAGTAAAGCGCAGTGAACAAGAAACCAGATTTCCGGACAAGCCTGATCACCTCCTTAGCAAACAAGTGCGCTCCGACACAGAGCTCTTTGTTGAGACCATCGGTCACTACCAAGATGACTCGATTAAGAACCATCTTAAGTAGTGGAAGACCTTCCAAGATCTTCCACTACTTAATGGCCTTAAGTCGGAACAACTTGTCAAACAGGGTAAGGTTCATTTCCATAATTTATGTAACCTTCCTGGTCCTGGTTGGGAGCTGTCTCCACAGGACACGACCAAGTGAGCTAACAGGGGGTTTAGAGCTCCTTAACACCGGATATTCCGTATTAGTTGATGCAACTCTGACTAAGGTGGATCTGGATATGATATTGACCATAAAGCAAAGCGGATACTGACTTCGAAAGTGCTCTTAATCACTTCTTTCTTGGCCTTCTCTTCAATCCAATAGCAAGAGAAGGTAGAGGAAGACAAACCTTATGTCAAAGCTTCATGCTTACTTTTTTACCCTACTTCCTACATGCCTGATCTTAATGCTTGCTTGGAGAGCGCAAATCCTGTAGCGGTAAACCAATAGCAGCGGAAAGGCCGACAACACCTGCTTTTCCGTCTTGCCTTTGCTACTTGAGAGAATGCCTTGGACCGAGACCGAAAGCAGCTCTTCCCCTCATCTCATTAGCAAGAAAACCGCTTTAATCCATTATTTCTATAAAGCACTACTTCTTTTTTTGAATTATTAAACCCCGAAAAAAGTCTCTTTCATGCTTCAATCGAGAATGCTTGCTGTCAGGCTTTCGTACCGAAACAGCTGACTTGCTTGCATCCCTTTGATTGCTTAGTCTCTCCTCCTTGCTGCACTATTATGGTACATCGGTCTAATCCTCTGATCCCGTGACTTGCCTTTCATTTACTTGTCTTTCTCTTTCATCTTTCTATCCTATGCAATCAAAAAAAAATAGGAAGATTCTATGAATATCCCCATCCATAGTAAAGACTCTTCTCAAATACGCAGTTGCCAGATTACACTAAACGAAGCCATTTGAAGTGTGCTAATGAAACCTTCTTTCTAAAGAGGATATGCCATAGGGTGCCCCGAGGATTAGAGCCAATAAATATACATCACATCGATCTAGCCTAATAAACAAGGCTCCATTCATACCGGCTTAATTCATTATTGCCTCCTACCGTATGGCATCTCCTCTACTTCAATTCAAACTAGCGCTTCGCCCCTTTCCTCTTTCTTTGCTGCAATAGATGAGATTGGCATTGGCCTAGTTCCAATCCTTTGTCAAGTCACTTAAAAGCAGCCTCCCTCCTCATTTGCTGCAGGTGAGAAAGGGCCTAGCTTTCCGCTGGCCTGATTAGTAGTCAGACTGATGATCTACCCGTCTCCGAGGGGGTAGACCTGCCGGCAACTCCTACGGCAAAAGAAAAGCGAACTCTTCCTTAACTTAAGCAGCGCTATGCTTCATCCTCAAGGTCAACGGTTCTAGCCTCCTGAACCGTCATAATGGACTTATAAAAAGCCTCTTATGCCATTTTTACCGATTTGGCTATTTGGGCCGTTTTACTCATTTCTTTGATTACCAGGGCATAAGACTGCCCGCTCCACCACGTGCATAAACTAATTATCTCATTATAGGCCAAAGCGTGACCTTTTTTCTGGCCAAACTCTGTGACAGGGATATAATATAAAAAAGGGTGTAATCCCGATTTCTCTAAAGCGCTACGTCTTTTCCCGGCCATCATGCATCGCTCCAACCTCCTATTGCCACAGCCTTACAAGCCAAGCAAGAAGTGACAAATCTCAAGAGGGACCTTACTGCCGTTCCCAGCTTAAGCGTCTACACCTCCCAACAAAGTGAATGTACCTTATGGAACCTCCGATAGGGACTTAGATGAAGCCCGCCGACCTTCTCCACCTGCTCTGTAGATGGAACCTTCGCAGAGCTACCACTTTCGAGAATCATTTTTGTCTTTTTGCCCCGGCCAAGGGCACACCACATTCTAAAGAGATCCCTAAGACTCCAGTCCTACCCCGTCTTCTTAGGATTAAGGTTGCAGCACAGTTTGATGTAGAAGTGGCTATGATAGCAAAGAGCAGAAGAGAAGAAAGATATGTATTATATATAATAAGATAATAGTTGAGAGCACTGCTAGAAAGATAAAGATGGCGATAAGAGATTCGTTCTGTCTTTCTTCACTTCTTATCTTTATCTATGATATTAACTTGAACTTGAAGACGAGTCTTATTCATAACTAGAAAGCAGATCGAAAGAAGCATAGGTACACTGAACACTAACCCAATCCAGATGAAACTACTATTATCGGAACCCAGCTTCTCTTTTTTAGCGAATAAAGATTGAAGTCGCTCTTACACTTACTCTATTTAAAATCTTTCTAATTTATCATATGAAAGAAGGAGAAAGGGGGCTGCTACTGCAACCAAGCAATTGGTGCAGACGCTCTACGATGCAATCAGACAATGAGAGAGCGGACTCTCTTTCTCTAAGGGACACTTCCTCATTTTCTTTATTCCACCCCCTTTCGTCGGTTCCAGTAATGGGAGGGGGAGTACCATGTAGTTAGGAAGATGATCGATGCCTAAAGCATGTCTACTTAAGATCTCTATCCTTTCTGGTGATCAAGATATCCCAAGAAGAGAGACCTGACGGCGCTTACTAGAAGAGAAGGAAAGAAGACACTTACTATAAATCTATTCCACCGGAAGACTACCGCTTTCTTTCTCTCTGTCCACAGCCATGACTCACCCACCTTTCCATCCCCCCTCAGCATATAGATCCACCCGATCGATGAAGACTCGAACCGAACAGTGATCAAATCGACTGACTTTGGAGAGTCAATCCTCAGGGCAAGCCAAAGGAAGGACGGGATAGAGCTCAAAGACAGGCTGAAGGCAGAGAAGGATAGACGAGACAAGGAAGCAAAGGAGAAAAGAAAGATCGGAATAGAATAGAGGTAACGGTGGAACGAACGGTAGACCCAACTCTGTATACTTAGCCGGAAGCAGGGCGTTCCACCGATTCCACTGAGGGAGAAAGCCTTTCCCGTATCTATACCTGATCTGCTAATTTCTATCCGGTAGACTTGGTAAGGTAAAAGGGCCCCGACTTATTTGATTTCCAGAATTCGAGTTCGACCGCAGCTGCCCCTTTTGTGTTTTGGGGGGATCAAGTTCCTTGCCAACTATCGACCCCGATCTCTTTTCATTTTTGGTATTACTAGCCTAGCCTTCGTAAATCACACTAAAGCAGAGCACCCAACTATGGCAAGGCCCCCTTAAGTAAGGGTTAGGTTAGTCAATCCGGCCCGAGACGCGTTCGTTGACAAAACCGCCGTAGGAATGGAGACCTTTCAATAGAGCGGAGGCGAACTGATCAACGAGAAAGAGGCCCTACTCACTACAAACGAATACACCACAAGATCGAACTGCACTCATGCCTCTCCCGCATCAAGTTGACCGACCCCCTACGTAGTTCTTCTATCAATCATGTACGTAGGTAGGGTCCTCCATTCTGATTGGTATATCATGAAAAAAGCCATTTGCACCAGGCGCACTGCGCTTTCCCTTGCCTAGATGTTCGCCTTTCTAAGTCAAGTAATGGTGACCCGCCGAAGACTGGAGCCTCAAAACATGTTGACGAAGACCCCCGAACTGAGGGTTCGATCAGTAGAGGGGACGACTTTCCCTCCCCGGAAGAAGAATAGCCCCGCTCTCTAGCCGACTGATCCCGTGGATCATATAACTGGGAGGGAACGTGTCACATTAGAGGTGAACGATAATTACCACGATGAGGCTGGTCCCTCTTTGATTTTAGTAGACTAAGCTATTCATATGAATGCCGGGCTCTTTCTTTCACTGCTAACCCCAATAAGTCAGTTTCTTAATGCTGATATTTTATGTTTCGTCGAGCCCCGAGCTTGTGGTCCTCCTTTGAGTGTGGGTTCCATTGGATGAATCTCTCAAGTCAAGGTTCACGTACATAGCAGCAAGAATGGTGCAGCGCCTCTTTCTCGTTCTCGCTCGGGAGCCAAAACGAACACGCCTGCTACCTACTGTACTGGACCTTCGACCAGGCATTCTACCCTTGTCGAATCGGAACCAACCACCACTGTATTGCGCTCGAACAGTTGAGCGGCCGCCGGCCAGCAACTTCCGTACTGTACACAGATATAGATTCATTCTTCGTACCTGGTCCAACTTCACAACCCTTCGCGGGTTGGTAAGAAGTCAGTCTTGTTTGGTAAGACTCTATTGAACAAAGCAAAGAAAAGAGAGTGCTCGACCGGAACAACGGCCAACAAAGACCGTAATTACATAGATAACTGCTCCTCCCTTTCTCCGGCTTTAAGGCGAACCGTATGGCGGCCGGAAAGAAAAGAAAGACGACCTCCTCACCTTCTCGTAGATGGTGTCAGTGAGAGCAACTTTAGTATCCCCCGTTGACCTTCTTTTGTAGATAGAATCTTCAATGAGTGGAAACAACTTACTAATAAAGGTGCGCTTGTTGAGTAAGGCCGTTTTCTTGCAGGAGTGCTAACGCGCGCCCTTATTCTTCGCTTGCTCCGCAGTACGAGCCTCATACAGAGCTGCGCCCCTTTAATATGATGAGAAGAGGGGCCGCCCTCTTTTCTGCACCAATCTTTATTTACTACTATCTATCTTTTTTGGGGGTGTATAGCTCAGTTGGTAGAGCATTGGGCTTTTAACCTAATGGTCGCAGGTTCAAGTCCTGCTATACCCAAACAAACCTACCTTACACTATACCTATTCATTAATAAGGATGCGTAGTAACGTTCAAAGATCACTCTTTGGCCTTTAGACTCGCTTCAGCGACTTCGCCCTTTAAGTGAGAAGGGGGTGAGGTAAGGAGTAGTATAAGAGTGGCTCGGTCATCCATAGGCCTCTCCTTATTGGATTCATTCTATTCTATAGGGCGGGGCTGCAGACCAACAATCCAGCAAAAGGGCTTAAAAGCTCCTTTATCAAACCTTCCCCTTTTCAAAAAAAGAAGGTCAGCATCAAAGCCCAGCAAACCCAACCTATACAAAGAGCTCTTTTCAGCCCCTACTCCTAACAAGTGAAAGTAGCTGGCACCCACCATACCTTGCTTCGTGCCCTCGGTTTACTTCACTGGGGCTCTCTTCCCTTGGAACCAGGTATGACAGTTTACTTCTTTTTCTTCACTGACAGCATCCCAATGAAGATGTTCTTTTGTAACTGCCAGGGAGCTGGATCTAATGAATTGATCATAAAATGGAGAGATTTGGTTAACGGGAATGATCGTGGTACTCATTGAAACCCGAACTCAGAGTCGACGAGCATGAAGCAGAACCATCTGAGCACACCGAGCGGCGCATCAAGCAAATAAAGAAGGAGGGAAAGCATCGAATGGGATGTGGGAAGCGAGCTTACCGGTCTTTGCTATGGATCTTTCCCCTCGCTATAGCTACCATGTTCAGTGCCCAAACATAGATATGCCTACCTACATCTTATCTTACTACACCCACTCACCGCTCTTGGAGGTATATGAGACAGACTACGCGCTAACAGCTTTAGCAACAAGGCTATAGGCTAAACAACTAAAAAAGCAAGCATTGAAAGACGCTCACCTAGTGCATTCACCCTAAGGGAAAGTTCCTGAGTCAGTCAACTCAATTACAATCAATCAAAGAAGAGCACTATAAGCTTTCTACGCGCACCCTACGTACATAACTCCGCGATAGGACAGCAAAGGAGACACTAAATACACGCACTACAGAAGAAGCTATGTGATCAACGCGAGAAGCCTAATTGCATTTAGGAAGGAACGCATGCGCATTGGCTAGAGCAGTCACTTCCGGAGTTAGCTCTGCAGATGAAGCAAGCAAAGGCAGAAGGTTGAAAATCCACTCTTGCACAGAGCCTCTTACTCGCCAAGTGGATAGGCAGCAAGCACAACTGGATCTCCTCATCTACGATGCCTCCTTCTTCCATATGTCCGGAAGCCTTATCTTCGTCTCAGAACTCAAGCCCCTTCCCTTTACTCCATAGGGCATTCGACTATTCCCATTCACTCTATCTACTTTGGCTAATAATCTTAAATATCTGGTCATTGGCCCAAGGTCAGCTCTTGTCTATGAAAGTAAGTTCCTTCTCGGTTTCGCATGCCAATTGGCAACTGCTCTATTTCGTATCATCCCACCCAGAGGGAAAGATATGAGGTAATTTATTCATTAATAAAATTTCATTGCCTTAGTTACCAGGAAAGATCTGATGTGAACAAAAGAAGATCATGGTTGAATGCTCACAAGACATGTGACATTGGTTTAAGTTGAATCGACTGTGAACGAATGGGTTAAGCGAAAAAGGGCGTTGATCCAGGATTCGATTCGAGGCTTGACCAATCCGGAAGTTGCTGAAAGAGAAGCGGAAAGGGACATCTTGAACTCAGGGGGAAGGGACGCTAACAAGTACTAAAAAAAGACTTTCCACAAGCTCGATCTTCTATTCAAGGATTCTTCTGCCTCACAAGTACCGGGCGATCCCGACCGCACCGATGCGGCTTAACCATCGTTTATCCACAGATCTTACTTTGAAACAACTTGGAGGGGAAGGCATCCCTTAGAAGCTGCATGAGCACTTTTACCAAAGAATGTAGGGAATAGCTAAATAAAAGGAGCATTACTTCGAACCAACCAGAAAGAAATCCAATTTGGAGTACTAACCAAAGGAGCATAAGCGGAAACGTAGAAAGACCAAAAACCCAGCCTCTTGCTGAACGAGATTATCATTCTCTTTTCCAAGCCCGGTTATTGAACCTATGCTCTACTCAATCCCAAGTACCCGTATACGCTACCTTCCTTGATCGACCCAGAATGTACTATCTCTAGCCGTGAATTCACTACACGAACATTTAACATATGAAAGATAAACGAGATCCATTGCACAAGTATGCTATTTCAATCAGTCCATGCTATCCGCTACACAGGGTTATTCAATTCCGTTTGATTCAAGACAAGCAGGAACGCTTCAAATAGACTACAGTGGACATATTCTATTATTCAGAGAGCCGCATAGACCCTCGATTTAGTTTAGAAACAAGAAGATTACAGCCTAGTAGTAGGTGGAGGCACTAAGTAGCCAAAGGGTATGACGAAAGGCTACAGCTATGCATAGGAAGTCTCAGTTAATGGGATGCCGGGTTCCCTTTGAGTGTAGAAAAGCTGCTGCTCGATTTGAATTGAGGCTTCGCTTCCAATCGCCATAGTGAAACTTCTGATTAGCCCTACTCTACTAGATTAGCCATAGCTAATTCGATAAAGGAGGGGTGAAAGACTAAAATTTCGATATATGTAGAAAGGGCACGACCTTTTTAGAAACAAAGACTACGAGACTTTTATCCATCCACTGTTACAAGAATGGTATGTGCCTCCATTAGGAAGAGAGGGAGAATGTGACTCAGTTTCGGTTGAAGTTGGCTTGCTGGATCTTGGAGTTGAACGTGAATAATTGTGAGAAATTACCCCCTTGTGTATACTTCTGTTCCTAAGGGAAGGGGCTTACTCATATATATAATATAAAAAAGAAAGTTTGCACTTAATCTATTAAGGCCAATCTTCTGATCCTCAACTATTCTCAACCCTCGGAGTCTAAAAAAAAAGATGTGTATCTTGCTATTGGTATCAATCGGTCCTCTCTTTCCTTTTGGTGGCGCATGCTTAGATTACCCTTATTCTTCATCTTCTCTACCCTTCGGTTGCTTAGGGCGCCCTGAGGGATTCGCCTCTAGGAGAATAGTTATTGATCACATAGCTTGGGTACTAGAAGTTGCTGATCGTATCATTCGGGCAGAGCCTGGGTCCCTTTGTATTATGTATAGCGCAGCTCCCTCTTTCTTTTGCTAGTTTTGTTCCGATCGATGAAGGAAACTCGGTAGCGCGCGGATTCGTTTTCCTATTTCACTGGGATCGGTCCTAAGGCGCGTGCTTCAATTCAATATTGTCTTGATTGGCAGTCGCTCTTCTGTATTTTGAATCTTCAGAGATACCCTTAGAGTTCTGTCCTGAATTGGAGGGTTGTTGAGTCAAGTCAAGAAGAATAAAAAGAAAGTCCCACAAAGGAATCTTGGACAATGGGCACAAGTCTTTATTAAAGAATTAGTATCTCCATTATAATTAGCATTTCTATCAGCTCTGCTCTTTTGTCTCCTGAATATCATCTCGAGACCCAAACAACGAGATCCGGATTGGAACCAACGCATATTCAAAGCTTATGGCCCTTCAATACAACCCCCCTCTGTATAAAACCGTAAGTGAGCGGTGCGAGTCTACAAAGAAGACTTTCCATCTTCCTTCTTTGGCGCTGCTGGAGATGCCCCACAAGGCCTTCTTTCTCAAGATTTCATTTTTCGCCGCGGTGAACAAAAGGAAGCAACGCCGCTACAAGCAATAGAAAGCCACGTTTATTAATCCATTTCAGTAGGTGGCGGTGTACACTAGGTATCAACAAAGGACGCTTTCTCTCACCCAGCCCTTTGGAGGTGTTCACTCTTCGCCTTCGGCTTTCTATTGAATGATCCATCTGGTGTGCTATTTATACTCCGTCAGTGAGGGCTTCTCCCTTTTCAATCTACATGGCATACGTACACGAATGAATATTCAAACTCATCGACTCGGCTCAAAGCATATGATCAAAGCTCTAGTGGCGCACATAGCAATATCAGAATAGAATTCTCGTCGGCCTGACCGGCAGTAATAGCGAACTAACACTGTTCTAATAGAAAGGGGGAGTCCCTCTTTGCGGTAGATAACGCAACCGAACACAAAATGATTCGGTCTCGCAAAGCATCTGGGCGAGCCCCTCCCTACTAAGCATACGTTTATTACCAGATCCGATAACAGCGATTCTCCGTCTCTGACCAGGAGGTATCACATCTACAGACATTAGCCCCAAATGCTAGCTCGCATTATGAATTAATAGTAAGTCGCTACATCATGCTTTTGAGGAAGCTATTCGGGCTTACCCGCCTCCTATTTATCAATTCTTTCCGTTTGATGGGCGTGCTCTTGTTTCTAGGTTTGGATGTTCTTTAAGGGTCTACTAGATTACGTCAATACATGAATCTCATCTTTCCAATCTCTTTCTTCTTTACCCGCTCATTCCTCTGACTTTATGCCTTCTATTCGGCTCCTACCCTACCAAGTCCGACCGGGGGTTAACTTTTCGTTATCAACTGCTTTCTTACTTTAAAATGTTGTATCATGGGCTTGAGGTATCACCGCCTACGAGTATAGATTTCCCGTTCGGTACACATACCCGAAGGATAGAACCTCTCGCCTCTTCTGTGGAAGCATCCTTAGGGAGGTCAAGTCCATATAATAGGACTAGCCACAAGTACTGAGACAATATCTAAAATATTTGCAATTCTTCACTTTTTTTATTTTAACCCAGTTCCGGGAATCAGGCAAGTAAGATCTTTAACACAAGCTTGGCACCTAGGAATAGGCGTTTTATGGATGATTCAAGCCCTGCACACTCAAAGGCGAGAACGAAGTAGCGATTGCTCGTCCAAATGGGTTACCACCAAATCAAGAAAAATAAAAATTATATGTATTGAATTTATACCTCAATCAGCCCTTTAACACCTTCGAAAGAAAAAAGAAGGAAAGCACCCATCTCAAGTGCCTTGCTTCCTCTCCTTATCAGTCGAGCTATTTCATTCCTTCTTTTTTCCAAAGCAGGGTTAGCGTGAAAGGGTGAGTTGACTCGGGAAAGAGTTATGAGTTAGCTTCGGGATATGGCCTTTGCCTCGGATTATCCCATAAATTGGAACTGTTGATGCATGGGAGGGAATAAGAAGAAGAGGAACGTAGTAACTCGACTGTAAGGAGAGGAACGAAGAGAGAAGAAAGATCCTGATTTTATCAATGAATAACTTGCGTCAGATAAAAAGAAAGCAAAGAAACCTGCATTAACCCAGGATTTTTCAAAGCAATACCGGTAGCTAAGGGCTTTGAAGTTGTTGCTTAACACATCCTATTCGAACAATCAAGATAAAGGGGCTTTTAAGTAAGGATTCCCGGGGGTTTCTCAGAGAAATTCCGATAGACTATTAAGGAGAAAATAACTGTAAGGAAGATTGCCGGATTGATTTATAATTTAGTAAGGAAAGCCAGGGGATTTCTATCAAGGGCAGCTATGTCAGGGATGCTCGTCCGAAGAAAGTGAAGATATCCAGGGAGATTCATAGGGGCGTATCAGGAATTGGCCTCTTATTAGGACTCTACCACTCCTATGGAAAGGTATTCCAAGGAAGCATCAATCAATATGCGGGAACCCGAATTCAAAAGAAGAAAGCCTTCATGCATCCAGGGGAGCTACACCCATCTCACTAACAGGATAAACCGGATAGACAAGTCCTTATTTTAGAGATTCAGTCCCAGGTTTTCTGAGAGCAGCGGAGCAAGAAGAAGATACGGCTACTTCCCAAGCATCCTAGTAATCTAGTCTGCAAAAAAGCAGCTAAAAGCGACGTCCCAGTCTTGAGACCTGATCAATCCCATGAATTCTCAATCCTTATGCTTATCAGTCTTCGTTACTCGGATTACAGTCGAGCTATTTTGTGTGTGATTGTCTATTTTAAGATCATATTGGAAACCTGGGATATGCCCATAGGGAAACCTATATTATTAACATGTTTGGCAGGAACGTACCTATCGTCATATCTGAGGGGACCCTATCTCCGGTCTCAGCAAGCTATGGGATATAACAAGGAATGCACCTTCCTCTTTGGAGGCAGGGTCAGTCATTCTGCTTTGGTTCTGCTGTTAACCACAACTAACATGACTTAACCAAGTCAGATGGCCTCTATTCTTTTTCTTTTTTTAACTCCTTTCCTAATGTTTTGTTTGGGAAATCTCACTCACTACACACAATCTATATGATATGTGTGATGCCGACACCTAAGATAGAGAGAGTTACGACGACTATAATCAGAAGAAGAGGTTATGAAGTAACTCGACTGATAAGGAGAGGAAAGACCTCGGGCATTGAATCTCTGGCCTTAGCCTGCCTACCAGTCTTGATCTCTTGCAAGAACAAAGGGAAGCACTAAGAAACTATTTCAGCATGCAATTGGCAGAAATTATTCACTCGGATGCTCTCACAGCGATGCTGAAAAGGTCATCTCTACTCTGGCTCAACACTTCCCTTACTTACGCGAAAGAATCATCCTCAGAAAACAAGCATCCCGGATGGTTGAGCTCAAGCGAAGCACCCTGAGAGCAAGAAGTTCGATCAATTCTGCCAAAGCCTCTCAGTCTACTGCTTCTGAAAAGACTTCTTACTACTCTAGTTAGGAAGTATAGTTTCAATATGGGCTTCTATCTTATTTGTTCTCCTCTGCTTACAAACTGGGTAAGAAGAAGTAGAAATCTGCAGTTAAGATGAATGCAAGAATCGGATCTGAGCTCCCCCGGCTCTACGACCCCGCAAGGCACTACTGTAGAGCTCTTTGGGCGAGACTTTCTCGATCACAGCTTCTCACTGACAGACTAGCAATTCAAGAACAGCTTCTTTCTCTTACGCAATTTAGACTCTCCACAACAATCTGTATTTCGAAACAAGGAAAAGGATTCTCGACATGCTATGCAAGGCGGCAGGTGCTACTTCCTGTTAGACGAAGCTTAATGTGTTTTCTATTGGACTTGGTTGAGTTGAAGAAGAAAAGAGAGTGAGTTTGATTCCTTTCTCACTGAGGAAACTTGGCAAAGGTTTCCAAGCCGTAGTCCAAGAGGCAAAGGTTGTTTGCCTTGCTTTCAAACTGACTTGCCTTATCCTATTGGGTGAAAGTACTATTACTGCTATACCCGTCTACCCGGTCTTACTGTGAGCCCTCCCACTCTTGGAAGAAGTCACACCTTAGACACGGTAGGTCAGATTAGAACTGAAAGGCCCTTAGACCATTACACAATGGAGCACTTGCTTACACCACTAGTTAGAGAACTGGGGAAGGGGGAAGAAAGGAGCAACTTAGATCTCCACCGTCCTCCTTATGTGATGCTTACTAATCCAGCGGATCCCTCACCAGATGCTTAGTCAGAGCCATTCTCCTTGTGCTTTGATAGACTACTATAATAGACTCTTTAGGAGAAACATTCTCCGCTTCGGCTTGCCTCTGGAAGCTCTATTGTTAGACAGACCTTAGCGGACTACTTATTTGAAGCTTGACTTGTTCTCAGGATCTAAACTGACTGGAAAGAAGAAGCATTAACGGATGAAAGTAAGGATGGAAAAAAAGAGGCTGTTAGCTCTTGCTTTGCCTCGGATGCGGCACCCTCTATTCCTAAACTAGAGAGCGTCAGGGATGCTTTGGAATAAGCTAAGCTCTTCCAGTGAGAGTGGCCTATCCACTGCGCCGATCCCTTTTTTATTCTTATCAGCGGGATAGGGAACTAGTCCTCTGCGATTGCACGACCTTTCCTCACCAGCAGAAAATAAAAACAATCCAACGCCTAGAGTTTCTTTTTAGGCAGCCTAATTCTTTCTCCCTAAACATATATAGAAAGAGGAGTAACGACGGGACAGGTCACGACTACGTGTTTGACTCCGGCCAGAGAGTTCTTTTGTCCAACTACTACTCCAACTCTATAGAAAAGACAGTCAGGCCTCTCCCTTGAGCCCCGGGAGGACAGGTTATATTCAGAATAAGAAAAAGATTCCAGCAAGAAAACGGATGGCAATCAACGGCTTTATAAAGCTCAAGGAGTTGCTTGTTGGCTGGGAAGCGAAGAAAGAACGTAAGCACGCCAGTGGGTGTCTTTCGCATGTTGCCATTCCAGAGGTGAAAGTACACTTTCTTTATTCTTTATTAAATTTCTGGCATAAGAGGGCTTTTATCTTTGCTCTTTTAGCGGAATAAGAGCAGTTTGGTAAGATTATAATATAGGTCAGAAAGAATCAAATGTCCCTAGTATCAGGAAAGAGGGTGCACATTCATAGGCCAATCTGTTTTCTTGCCCGTTCCCAGGAAAGGTATGAAAGACGCCTATTCTTCAGGCAAGGAGCGCTTCCTATATAGAATATGTCCGAACTTCTTTCCCCGTACCGGACCGCAGCAGCTAAAGGACGTGCCACTGGACGAGGATTTCTTTCATTTTTGTTAATATTCTATGAGCGCGTTCTCCTCTTTTGAAAGAAAGATGTAAAGTGTGGTCTTCTCGTCACTCTTCGGGATGCTAAAGAAATAGTCGGTATTGATTCGATTCTTCCATGGGATATGGGTTTACATGGCGGGGACTCCCAACTTATTGAATAGGTGACGATGGTCGAGGAATAGGCCTTGGCAACAGCAAGCCTTTCTCCTTTCTTTTCGTTTGTTTATTCCACATGACTACTCGAGGGTTCCAAAAAGGGTAGTGTGAGGCTAGCAAATGTCGTCTTACGATCATGATACTCGGAGCCTTAAGTGAGCTCCCGCTAGGCTAGGTTAGGTGTAGCAACCTGACGACACGAAAGGTTTCGAATCTTCAATGCTACTCCTAAACAGTAAAGAGGAAGGCTTGGACCAGCTCCTTAATTTGTAGGCGAGAAGCTCTTTGTTCGAGTTGACTGTGTGATTGTGGTTTTATTTATGGCAACCGGAAACCTTTTCCTGAATTGAGAATGAGTAGAAGCTTGACAGGGGTTTATGGGATGGATGCGGGAAAGAACTCCCCTTTTGCAAAGCAAGGTTTCACCCTCTGATTACACTTTTTTTTTTTTAGGGATGGGATCTTCTGCCTAGATTAGATCTCTCACGGGATTCATCTGGCATTTCTGGATGGACTGGCATTGAGCATGTCATTCCGGACTTCGCTATTCTCACAGTCAGATCGGACATTGAAATCTGAAGTAAACTATCAAGACAGGACTGTCTTATCTATTTTATTTGCTGACAGTTGTATTCTCTCTCCTATTAGCTGTCAGTTGCAATATTGACTTTTTTGTCTTATCTTCTTTCTGAACATCTTACCTTCCTTGTCTTAGCGGTGCAGATCTTCTTTATGCTTTAAGTGGATCTTCCATGTGCCAATCAAAGAGAACGAAGTGCACTACACTTAGCTCTCTAGGTTAACGTCCAATCCTGTCCACCTAGCATCCCACCTTCCCCAAGTTTTAGTATTGGGCACCAGGTCTTTCGATGAGCTTACTAGAGGGAGAGAGATCGATTAGCCGTGAAGGGGCCCCTTGCCCACTCCCCTTCCCCCCATTTCCGGGGGCCTCGTCCTCTTCAGGTAGGAGAGACTACACCTTTCAAAAGGAGAAACTTAGAAAACAAAGAGAATCAAAAAGGCCATCATTAATGCGAACAAGGCAATAGCCTCGGTTAGAGCAAAGCCCAGGATTGCATATCCGAATAACTGTTTTGCCAATGATGGATTTCTTGCCACGGAATGAATTAATGAACTGAATACGTTTCCAATACCTACAGCAGCTCCCGCTGAAGCAATTGTAGCAGCTCCGGCACCCATTGATTTTGCACCTTCTAACATCTCGAATTGAGAAAGTCTCGTCACGCTCTTTCATTCACGATTTTATGTTCTCGTCGCTTCTTCCCCTCGTTCCTTTTCTCTTGGACATCTCACTTTAGGAAGCAAAGGCAAGCAGACTAGGCGGCAGAGGTTGTCTTCGCGGAAGGGGAAGAGTAGGAGGCTTTGAGTCGGGCATCAAAACTCGGCGTAGATAGAAAGTCCGCTACCCATTCAAGCAGCTTGTAAGGCTACAGTACTGCTTCATATAAGATGTACCAAGGACAAGTCAGATAGTGCACATTACTAGTGGGATAACTTTAGACTTATGTCTCACTCTTCTGGATAGCACAGGAAAGAGAAAGAAGACTAAGCAGACGATTCGGTGGGGCCTCACTTCAGGGGGAACATAGGCAAGGAAAATCCTGTCTCACTAGATCTATTGCTGGGGGCTAAAGCACAGGTTTACCCGCTAGTGGGTTTTTCTCTTTCATCGGTTCTGGAACGGGTCTGACTGGAACATCGCTGTCACGAACAGCGTAAACTGAGTATGGGTAGTCTAACTACTCATGCTAGTAGTTTATCTACTAGATGCTCTATAACTCACTAGAAAATAAGATTCTAAACTGGATTGACTCGGCCGATGAACCAACCTCACCAGGGACGCAAAAGGTAGACCCAGTGGACTGACTACTATAGCTGGTACTCCAAAAAGGGAAGGTAACATGCCGGGACGGCGAAAACGAGAAGAAGGATCAAAACATCGAAAGCCTTTCTGAGCCAGAGAATTGGACGTGTGATCCATAATAGAAGAGCCTTTTAGCGTAGCGGCGAAACGTGCCTGCTCTACGATCAAAGAATTTTTTGAATTGATAAGTATTCATGAGTGCATATACGTGGGCCTCCGGTCCTCGGACCTCAGTGTCCCTTTTGTCTTCCTCGTAGGGCGGCTCCTCGCCGTAGCCTGCTATCTCCTCCAACTCGTCATAGAATGAGGCCATGTTCACACCGCTTCGCCCCTTTATTGATTGACTGGATTGGCTGGCTTAAGAATGGAAGGCTCTTCAAGGCAATGAAATTTTTGGTTCCAGTTGTGCGGTTGAAAATACATACGAAAAGGAAGAAAGAATAAGGCAAAGATCAGAGAATAGCTAACTCGTGTTGACGAAAGAATGCTTCGGTGGCTGTAGCTAATACAAGGAAAGCGAGTAGGAATTACGACACCAAGAGCTCGTTCACCTTCAGACCAAGAACTCAAAGAGCGAGAGCGAGCCACGTAATCCACATACTAATCAATCTTACTGATACTGAATGATAGCAAAACAAATAGATCAATAGAAAGACGAATAGATAGAAAAATGATTCAAACACTAGAGCATAATCCAAAAAAAGAAAAAAGAAATGCCTTGAGCATTGAAGCCGGAAGGAAAGCCATTAAGCAAGCCCCTAACTCCATACTCTATTTCCTGCCTTTGCCCTCTCAAGCAAGATAAATTGAACCAAATGCAATCAATCGTCAGACCGCCGGAAGTCACTCTTTCTCTTTTCCAGGCATACAATCAACACTTCTTTCATTCAAAGGTAGGTGTATAAGCCCTTATATTGATCGATTCGCCTAAACGAGTTTCACAAATTCGTTAAGGACACAACCCTAACTAATATGAAAGGCTATGGATATAGTCTACATCGGCTAGTCATAGGAAGAATAAAAAGACCAGCGTTAGGCCTCTTCAGCTAATAGATGTGTCAAAGACCGTTGCCAGGTTCAAGCTACTGAGGGTTCACTTGAACCTGGCAATTAGACCCAAGTGAGAAATGGAGAAAAGAAAGCAATAAGATAAAAGAGGGGAAAGACCTGAACACCCTCGGCGTTCTGCGCACAAAGGGGGAGCACACTTATAGCGACAGAAGTGAGAGAGCGGGATTGAGAGGACCCCGTGGGGCTCGAGGAAAGAGCTGAGACTCTGCAAAATAAAAAAAATGGAAATGAGATCAAAGGTAACGATATACCTCTCATGTCAAGGGTAATGAATGGCAGAAGAGTAGTCCAGAGAAACCCAGCGCTTCCATTCGGAAGGTTTGGCTTGAGAAGAACATACTGTAACTCC
>Ga0209389_1000098_pt1:0-45000 | contig 79400 bp, 54 predicted proteins | sample CowpearedBW_FD_187526 | JGI IMG/M metagenome (GOLD analysis project Ga0209389, IMG submission 187526) | Root nodule microbial communities of legume samples collected from California, USA - Cow pea red BW (SPAdes) (version 2) | ecosystem: Host-associated > Plants > Roots > Nodule | place... | reverse complement strand
CACTTGTAAATGGATTGGCTTTAGATGCGGCTCATAACCACTGCTTGTGAACAGCTTGACTCCTGCTTTCCCGGCTACAGTACAGATTGTGCCAAAGACAGCTCGCTCCTGCTCAAAAATCACACAATAAGCCAAGGCAAGGCGGCCAGTTCTAATCTAGCTATTTCAAAACAAATTCTCATCTCAGGAAGACAGATCGAACTATTACAGATAGAACAGATAGATTGGTGTAGGCTCTAAGCCAAGCCGCCTATCTCGTGTGCTATAAAATACACAACGTACTTTCCCGAGCCTTTCTCAAGCTATTATGTCTAGTCCCAGGTACAAAGAGGTGTATATATAGCGTTCTCCTTCCTGCCTCGACCCTTTCGGCTAAGAGGAAATCCGGAGCGACAAAAGCGATTCCGGTCTCCCCACCATTCATTTGAAAGGTATAAGGCACGCCATTCGGTCCTTTCTAAAGTAGTAGTAGTGGTGGCTATCTCCGAAGTCTGGGATCTATTCCAACTTTACTTCATGTAAATAGTTGATAAGATTCGTGAACCCTGTTGAGTCCACGGGAAGATCTTCTTGTTCGGATTGCTAGCTTAGCTGCCCTTTTGGATACTACAATTTTCTTTTCATTTTACAGTTTACATCCAGGCCAAGTCCTTTTCTGCCTGTGGGAAACCAAGCAATGGATTCTCCCTGTGTCAATGTTATGGGTCCAATTCTAACTCTTTCATTGCTCTCTCCAGAAGCTTCACTTGCGACCTTATGCTTTCTATCCTAAATAGAGAAAGAGGGAAATAGGTCGTCAAATCAAAAGACGAGGCTGAGCGTTAGCGATGGGCTGGGTAACGAAGGGTGAGTGTCACGATGGTGCGAAGCAGAGAAGGAAAGTCAAGGGCTTTGTGGGCTAAGGGATCTCGATATGCCCCTTTAGATAAGAGTCAGTAGGCCTAGAAGGCTCCTATGCCAAAAGAAAATGCTCTACATGACTAAAGTCAAGGCGAACGGCATTAGTACAGCTGTTAAGAAGACTCTCCGATGTTGACTTTGTAAATTCATAGGCCTTTGTAACCGGTAGGTTACTTTTTACATAGAATTTCTAATGGAACTACCGTCTATTGTATAGGGCTACTATATTCATTTGTACTCGTCTACTAATGCCGGTCGGATTAGCTACATCGGATTGACTACTACCCTAGGATGATAGGACCAGTTGGAACGGCTTCTTCTCTTTCTACCTACACATCTCAGAGCTCATACACCTGCGCATCTCACTAGCGTCCTCTCTGTCCCGTAAGCATTTAGGGTCTTACTCTCTCTTCTCGGTCAGTATATTCCCCTAATCTCTCTATCATTGGCATTGGCATTGGAATAGCCAACAATAATAGGTAATGAACTCCTTGGGATCGAAAGAGAACTTTTGCTTTGGTCTCGAGGAATTGTTGAGCGAGGCTGACTTTAGAGGTGTAAGCACCGCGAGTCTCAATCCAGTCAAATTCCTGTTGGCTCATAACTGAGCGAAAGGCATAATAGATTCTTGCTCTTCTTAGCCTTGCAAATGAGGCGGTTGATAGACCCTTCCTGTCCTAGTGGTATGGTTAACATAAACTTCTGACTCTGAGGCTAGCTCTAGGACAAGCGGAGGTTCTTCTTTCTCCTCTGGGGTTAAGTCCAATACTAATGTGTATCTTTCTGCTTTATTCACTTCCTGAACAGTTTCTGTGCCCATTCTGGATTGAATACCTGTATATCTTGGTAAGATTAGGGTCAACGGTTTGTGCCTGTCTATTCCATCCATCCCTTCGTGGAGTTAGGGCGTGTGATGTGTCCTTTCCGATGCCCTCGGCCGCATTTCGGAATCAAAGAGTCATGGTGCTTTAGTTGTGGGTTAGCAGGGATAAGTTGGACTGCGCTAGTAGTTAGGGTGGTAAGATGAGCACCGCGATCGAAGGGCTCACTCTATGGAAGTCCTCTCCCACTTGAAAGCTAAATAAGGACACAAAGAATTGTATTCCATTCTTAGCAGAGGTTCCTTCCATCTAATCCCTCGAAGTACTTCGCTCACCTTCGAAGAGTGAAATGATCATTCAAAGCAGACTAACTAAAGGCATAGGGCAAAGGAGCTTAGAAGGGTGAGGGTGGCGGAGGGAATAAGGTATGAAATCACTTAGATAGAAGCATGTTGGATGACGGCCCCTATCGCTAATAAGAGACTGAATGGCAACAATTATGGATTCATAAATTTGGAGAAATAAGGTAATAGAAGGCTAGCTATATGCTTAACACAGCTAGTTCGAGAGCCATCGAAGTATCTAACTGCGCATTATAGCTAATCTGTCTGAGCCATCTCTTTTGAAGGTATGACACCTGCTAGGTTGACCGCGCCTCGAGGGAGACTATGGTAAGGTCGGATAGATCGAGTCTTTTGATACTCTTATTCTTAGGATTGGGCCCCTCAGTAATGAAAGCTATTGAAGAATGCCTCCCACCCGAAAGAGAAGAAGACATCGAGAAAACAGGGTGGCTCTCAAACTGAAACACATGTGGTAGGGTCTCTCTTTGTGAGCATACCAACCCGAGTTGGATCAATGAGGATGGTGTGATCTGACCTCTCAATCGTGGGTTTCCCCGTTCGAGGACTCCCTCGCCTTTGTCTTTCCTTTCGGCAGAGAAGAAGACGGAAAAACATAAGGGGATCTTTTTTTTTAAACTCCAAGGAGGATGGGCATGACAGAGTTTGGCAAGAATCATCCCTTCCTTTTTCAAAGACGACGAGCCGCCCACCTTCATTACCTAAGATGAAGAATTCTCACCCATGCTACGAGTCTGCGGTCAAGCGCAATCTGAGATCCCTCGTCGATAGACATGAACCAGGCGAGTCCGAATCCCTTTCTGTTTTGTTTTGTCAGCTGATCTTACGAGCTTTCATAGAAAGCCTATATCTTATAGCGCGTACAAGAAGAAGTGGTGGACAATCTTCTCTGCGCTCTTTGACCTACCATAGATCCTTAGTGGTGGACCGATCGACCTCAAGCCCTATCGTCAAAGACAGACTCTTTTAGTGCAATGAGATAGGTACTTTCAAAAAGTCAGTGGTAGGTTGTTCTCGTCAAGCAGTAAGGCGACAATCCAATCCTGAGCTTCGTCAATAGGCGTCCAATCCTGGGAAAAAAGTAGGGTAGAATCGCCGAGTCGTCTAGCCTAGTAAAAAGCAAGAGCCCCTGCCTCAACTCCACAATCACAATCATTTGTAAAGTAAAAAAGGGTGGTTTGCTCGTGCAATCTACGATAAATTCGTTCATTCACATGTTTTATTTTATCTGTTTGACTCAGAAGGAGGAGAAGACGAAGCCGAAGATACAGAAAGAATCGTCTCCAGCGCACCGATGGGAGACGGGGCCCCCGCAAGGAAAAGTGCTGCTCTCATAACCGACTGTTTTTAATCTTTTTATGGATGTGATATATCTGATGTTCAATTCTGTCATAGGGGCTGCTGCACACTGATATAAATCAAATTGAATTACGTCATCCGAGTGAAAATCAGACGATTCCACAGTTTGACCTGTCTATTAATGTCACGTCCCGCCTGTGCAGACTGACCTTTCTTTCATGACACTCTCGGCCATAAGCTGTATTATGTGTTTTCGCTAGGACCGACTTCTTTCGGGGCTACTCTCCTCCCGCTAGAAATGTAATAATACATCGAGAGTCTAATCCCGTGGCCCCCTCCGGCCAAATCAGTTCATTTCGCTCTCAGCGACCGCTCTTCGTTTAGGACGGACCGCTCTTCCTCTTCGGGTCCTCCTTGACTTATCTTTCTCCGGTCGTCCCCTCCGATCATGATCTACTTACTCCCTGTGATATAGCTTATGTTCAATAGGATCGAGACTACTCTAACAAACAATTGAAAATGAGAGGCAAGCAGGAATTGAACCCACTAATGGGCCAGCGCTTGGCGTTTACTCTAGCCCGTCTTTATAGGATAGATAGACCTATTTATTCAGTTGTCTTTCCCCTTACCTTATCAGTAGATCGGTGGAGGCCCGACCCTTGGTCCGACCTTGATGCCATAGTTTGGAGGGGGGCTGAGCAGTGGGTTGGAAAGAGTTGTAGAAAGAGAGGAATCGAGATAAAGTGCACTTTCCCTTGATGTCAGTCTATTCCAACAAAGCACACAATAAGTGAGATGAGCCTGCCAGCTCCGCCTTGGCCCTATGCCTTTTGGCCAGCTCGTCTGGACTTGGCTTTGACCGGTCTGCCCCCCTCTTGCAAGGATTCGACGCCTCCACTTGATGCTTTACGCCCACGCTTCGTTCAGGCAGCGCTACTCGGATATGTCTTGCCAATCGCCAAAGCAGTGCTACTTCCAGGATTTTTTTCGGCCAAGCTCGGGAACCTTCCCTTTAGTGAAAGGCTCTATCCCGGGACGAAGATAAAGAGGGGGGGAAGGCCAAGTACGAGATCACAGGGATCGGGCTGGAGCTTGACAAGAGCGATACAGGAAACCATACAATCGAAGGCTAGCAAGAAGAAGCAAAAAGATAGTCAAAGCTCAAGGGATTCATCACGAAGGCAAGTGCTCCAGCGGAAGCTATCAATTCAAAGGGAAGACCGGGTAGTGGTAGTTAACCGGGGGAGGGAGCAGCTCATCCGTCAGGATGGGATCCCTCTACTTCACGTTTTTGGCTTATCTTTTTATTGCTCAGACGCTTCCCATTGTCCGTCTGGTTGATGAAATAGGGGTTCCCGGTGAAGAAGAGGAGAAAGAAGACCTCAATCGTAAAGTAAGATCATATATCCTTTACACCCTGTCACGAACTATGATGGAACTGCCCGGCTAGCCATCTCATATGCTTCACACATGATGTTCGATTGCTTTCATAGAGCACATGACTATCTTCCAATCTAGTCTCGGTGGATGCTTTGCTACACACCCCTTTACTGGGACTGTCTTTGGCAAAGCCCGGTGATTGTATAATGGATACAGCTCATTGAGAAGAAGGCTTTCCCTCTTTCCTGTCCGGCCAAGTTTGAACTTCGATCGCTGGAAACTCATGCTTTCAGGCTTGCGTGCTTGTTCGAAACTCTTGATCTTCTCTCTAATCCCCATGCCATGATAGGAAAAATGGACCTCAATAGTAAGAAAACCCTGGAACAACGGAAAGGCTTCTCCCAAGGGAGATGGTCCCATAGCGTCTATCAGAGTCTGTTGATTGCCTTTTTATCTTTCTCCTCCTTCCCCTTCCATTCTATATCAGCTAGCTGGAAAAAGGGCTGTCCCGATGTGACTTGTCATCCTTGATGGCGGTCTTCTAACTCTTATGGCTACTCCATGCGGCTAGCGCCTTCCCATCCGAGTGACATAAGCCTTCCCCTGCAGTGAAGTTTCTTCCGCTTGAAAAAAAAAAGCATTTCTTATCCATCGCTCGTAGGGGTACTACTTCTCTCCTACTATCAAACCATATCGAAAAAGGAAGTCTTTCTAGCACTGATATGGCTCATGCTCCATAGCCTACTTAATTAACCATGCTCTCGTTCGTGCCCCATGTCTTCCATAAGTAAGTAAATGGCTCATAAGACAAGCAAGAATTCAAGCATCATTTCCAGGCACGTGTAAAATCAAATAATAAGGGACGGTCGGGATCGGTCTTTGTGCCTATGGGAATAAAGAACCTGGCCTTCGGGCAATTCATGTCTTTCTTTGATTTAGTACTACTTTAGTTTTTCAAAGGAAGATATTTTCTTTCCCTGCAGTGCTATAGTGCGCTTGGACTCTATCTCCGCTCCGCTGTCTGGCTTTCATGAAGAAAGATTGAAAGCGTCCTTATGTCAAAGATGTTCGTGTACTTTAGAAATAGGACTGCTCTTTCTAGGACTGTTAGCCCTGGTCTCTAGCCACCTAGAACTACCAGAGACTCGATCCACCTCAGGAACATTCAAAAGACTAAACTGGAACTCACTTATTGTCTCATGCCACCTCGGAAGATAAGACATATTCTCAGACAGAAAAGAAAGGACTTACCACTTGGCCACACTAAGAAGCCGGAGTCTGAGCTAGTAGCTAGCCCCAGGTATAGAACTGGAGTTCTCTATCAGGGAATTCCAGGAGTGAAATAGCAGGATTTTTTTTTTCATTGGATAGTGGTGCTACATGGAGTTAGGAAAAATAGGATCTCATGTGGAAGAAGGGCTAGACTGAAAGAAGATCTAAATAAGACAGGATTGTGACCTAATAAGCTAAAAATTCCGGACTCTACTCTAAGAAGTAAGCAAGCGCTACGCCCCTTGAAAGCGAAAGCGAGGAAAGGCTAATTGCGAAGAATCCTGTTATCGAATTAGCTCTTGCTGCGCCTTGTTCTCGAATAAGCTCTTTGAAACAGGAAAATAGCGTATCGTATAGGATATAGGAATGGAAAGGTATCGATTGCGGGCGGCTTTGAACCGGAGAGTTCTAAGGATCGTTGCGTAGGCCTCTTATCTTTGCGGGTGGATGCCCATGGAAAGCTGTTAAAGCAACTGACACCGGTTAATCAATAGTAGTGAGATCCACATCCCTGTCCCCTTCTTGAACAACCTATTCTGTGCGTGGAAGAAAAAGTTGTTTTGCTATAGCACCAAGTTTTATCCTGCAATGATCACCATTTACGCCGCACATAATCGTCTTATAACTGTTAGGAATCTTTCTTCCCATCGGGGAGATCGATCAATTTCAATTTCTCATGCCAGCCCATGAGGGATAAAATCATTCTTAGTTTTGCCGCTAGTGAAGAACAACATTTCTCGAAATAGAGGCGACCGAAGGGAGGGAAAAGGTCTTCATTGATTTCGCCCATAGGTGGGATCTAAATTCCTCCTTTTTGACATGCCACTTCCAGGGAAATGCTATTTGCTAGTTTTCCCAGAGGAAACGATCGGCCCATCGATACCGTATGGAAACAGGAACAAGAGAAGAACGAAGCCCTACATCGCTGTCTTCCGGGGTATTGAGAATGTGGTATTGCTTCGCGCGGTCTCAGTCTCAGTAGGTTGCTAGCTTCCTTGCTCCGATATGAGTTGATAAGTATCCGGGGAAGTCCCCTATAAGGCTAGTCCCGTTCCACTCTTCTCTCAATGTCAGTGCTTGGGGATCGGGTACAGCGAGATCACTTTTCAGCTTGTTAGTCTGCTATGCATGAAAGCAAGGAGGAGTTTTTCTTTAATTACTCGGCGGTATGTGATCAATTTGTATACAAGGTCTCACATGTAGAGATGCCCTACCCATAGAGGAAGGAGTTGGTAGCAGACAAGTCATTCAGCAATGAAACTTCCATGGCGTAAATAAATGGATCTTTCACGAATCTGTCTAGAGAGATCTATATTGCATAGATAAGGTGCCTATCTCTACACGTCCACAATGAGATCAATCAGAAAAGCAAAGAAGGAGCTTTCTTGGAAAGCCTTGGTATGGTCCACTCGATGAGTATCCCTGGAATTTACCTTCCAAATTGTAAAGAGAAGGTCTTACTCCCTACCGTTGAATGCGTGTGGTCAACTGTGTAATCGAGGAAGCCAACATTGACTGACTTTCATGGTTCAGATTCGAAAGAAGAAAGAGTTTGGGATGAAAGTCCGAGCTTTGCTATCAATATTTCGTAGTTATACCGTTGATACTCTTCTTTGAATAACTGACCGACGGCGGAATGGTAAGCTTCCTCGTTCGCTTTCGCGGGTCAAAGAAGATCAATATGTAACATAACGGAAATGAAAGCTAAAATAGCAACATGAGATAGGAGAGAGTTGACCCAGGCAACGCCAATCTCGATTCAACTACATACAGTTGGTGTAAGGGGAGAACAGCTGTTGAGGAGTCAAATCTTTCTAAGGAATCTCCTTTTCACACAGACACCATTATGAACAATTCGTTCACTTTGCTTTGGCTTGATGGAAGTCACAGTATTCCTCAAGCTTTGTTCCTATGGCTTTCGATTCTGGATTCGGAACAGGTTTGATAAGTCCTTTGCTAGATGCTATCTTGTATACCACGCCCAGTGGGGAAGATATATTGCTGCGTAATGACCGTACCCTAAAGACTATGTACATCTTAACTGAACAAGTACTAACACTAAGAGAGTCACCTGTGCTCAGACAAAGGGACTAGGAATATAGATAATGGTTTATTCTTTAGTCGTATCCAGAAGGCATTCTATCGCCATAGGACTACCTTGTTAGAGGTAGTGCCTATCTATCCCTTGTCATAGCAGGCCTCATCCGTGAAGGCTAAGACGTGGATGCACTCTAGGGCGCGAACCTTTTCTTTTTTTGAAACTAAAAACATAAGATGATAGGCCGAAGTTGGAAATGAAAGGTCCCGAGGTCCATAAAACAAAGGCATTATAAGCCCAATTATCCGCCTTAGATAAGAATGATGACCTAAACGCGTGTATAGTGCTGCACGACTGGTAAGATAAAGGAGAGCCTTCCAAGTGTGCATCAGACTAGTAAATAGATTAACTACCAGCTAAGCTAATAGGATGGTGGCATAGCAAGGAAGTCCCCCTCAGAGAGGTGGGCTGGGTATGAGCGAGTCGAGACCATGGATACGACCTTCTCAGTAGATCGCCAAGGTGAGACTCTTGAATCAAAGGTAGACAGCCTAAGAGGCTTCATTCCAAGGGGCAAACAGTAGTTTATTCAAGAAGATCTGGGCCCCACAGCCTAATAGAGTAGAGCGCAGAATACTTTCCCAAAAGATTGTTTTCTATTAGTCAGAGAATCTCAGAAGCTAAGCTTTGATTTGAAAAGGCACTGCTCTCACCGGCGTATGTGCCTAGATTAGGTAGGACTAGCTGCTTAACCGGCCACTTGACTCTTTCCTACCCCTATGGGAAGCATGAAGGAATTCTTCTATGACTCTAGGCGAAAGGCCATGGATCACTCTTACTATAGAGAAATCCTTTCATTGAACTCCTCGTACTAAAACCTGTCCTACACCATGGACTCTACACTACATACTTGATTGACTGGCTTAGTAGACCGACACCAATGTGCTAATTCTTTTATTGGTAATGGTATGTTTTGTACGTGGATACCACGAGGTTTAGTAATTGATATGGAACAACAGACTTAAAGTCTTGAACGTTCTACGAGGACCGATCTATCTTCTGCTCCGTAGGTACATGTTAGGGCGCTTCAAAGTTGTTTCATTTCAATTTCAAAAAGGGTGTTTATTAGCGGCATTGGCTTGCGCCAAATTTGCTCATTAAAAAATCTTCTTCAATGTCTGAAGTTGCAATTGTACTTTTTTTTTTCTCTGGCTACTGATTGATACATAAATACCTTTTACAAAGCAACTCGCACCGCACGTCGCGAGCAGTGGGTTGCCCTGTTTTGGCTTACTAAGTCACGTGTAAGGCTTGCATATTGGAGACTCTTATCAGTCAGTACAAAGCCAGCCAGGCAGAAGAAGAAGGATTCTCTTCGAGGTGTCCATCCGTGCCAATAAAAGAAAAAGAAAGAGTTCAACCCACTTGAAAGAGGAAAAGTACCGGAAAGTACGGATTCGGGTTCATCCCTCAATCAAGCACTACTTGAAGGATAGATTCAACCATACGCCTAGATCGGAAGGAGTACGCTCTAAGAGCAGCTTTCCCCGCTCTTACCTATGCATTCAAGCTCACCTAACTTGGTTCTAGTGTTGTGACTGGTACTCTACCAAATCAAGAAATTCTTGGATTGGTTGCTTCTTAGAGAGCAGCTCTTCCGACAGCTCGTATTCATCCCTTCCCCATGAGGACAATCAGCCCCTTGCTTTCATTTGAATATTGGCCCTCGCGCTTCACGGCTAGATTGGAGTAACTCATAGCTAGGGCTTTCTATTTCAGAAGGACGGCTTCTACTCCACTGAGCTCATCGCCCCTTTCTATCCCTTGAGTGAGGTTGAGGTCAGAATTCTCTTATTTAAAGAAAAAAAGGAATCTCTCTGACAAGGGCAACGGCTGGGAAAGAAAAATCCCTTATCTATCTTTCTTTTATTGTCTCAAAGAAATCCATTCCGGAAGCGGAAGGTCGGCTTGGCCTTGCGTAAATCAGATATCTTGTCCCAGGCTACTCTCTTCCCTTGTAGGGTACGCTCCCAAGAAGATCAGGTGAGCCCGAAGACCGAATCAATGTAACTTACACTTTTCTTTGAATTGAGGCTGTTATAGAGGCAAAGGCTTTTGCAATTCCAGAGGGCTCTCCCTGCAGGCTCAATGTATGCTATAGCTCCATAAAGTGTGAGTTTGGCCTCAGGCAGGATAGAGAGAAAGCTGTGAGTTCTCGTTGTCCTTCGACCCCTTCCTTTGGCCACGTCTACCATTTCATTAAGTCAGTTCGGTAGCTAGGTCAAGACCCAGCCGTCACATCAAGATCGTAAAATATAGATGCTCACCAACGGCTGAGAAAGTGAAGCCGTTTGGCAATTCGTAATACTCACCAAAGCGTTCCTTGAACAGGGTTTATAGTAAAGAAGATATTTCATATCTCAGAGCATCAAATGCTAAAGTCAGATCGGGGTCGGGTCGAGGCAAATTTAATAATGGTAAAGGGCGCCGCCACCACAGAGCATAAATGACTACAACTGCCAGAGGAAGTAAATCAGAAGAATCATTGAAAAAGAAGTCCATCTCATAACAAATCCAAATTCCCTCCATAAAGAGATTCCTGCACGGAGTAGTTACTTACAGAATCTCAACCTATTAAGGCTCGGTGCGGTACACGGAACATCTCAATAAAGACAGTAAAAGCAACTACTTTCAAGCATCTCGTAGTTGAGCGGTACTGCCCAGTTCCAACATGGACAAGGACTGCTGAACATGGATAGAACGAGAGTCGAACTCGCATGTCTCTCTCTCTTGCTATCCCCTTCCCCTGCTATGCTTCCTTCCTCCCTACCGATCAGTGAGCAGCACTACTGTTTTATCAGCGGTCTTCTCTCACTTAAAAGTCTCCCAGACCCGCCTTCTGTACTTGGAAACGAGCTAACAAACGTTAGCGAGCATATAAGAGGGCATGAAATAGCTCTACCGGGACTTCTCCTTATATATAGCTTTTAGATATATCTCAAGATAGCTTTGAACTACTTCCACGCAAGGAAAGATAGTACGTACTACCAATATCAGGGAAAGCAGACTGAGATACCGCTTGAAAAAGATAGATGACAGGTATGTGTTGAAGCATATCGAGAGAACGAGAACTGAAATGAACCATATCGAGCACTGGTCTCACTCTACAAGTTAAGTTCGATGAGCTCCTAGCGTACCTGTGCCTACTATCTACTTAGTGTGTGTGCTTAGGGAAAGCAAGTAAGCTGAGCAGTAGTGGGGTCAAGGGCGATCCCTTTCGCCTTTGAGCCTCTTCCTTCGAGGAGGAGATAGAATGGACCTGATAGACATGCCTAAGACCGGAGCCTGTCTTGTGAATCAAGTTCGAAGGGCCTATTCGTATTCATTTACGGTTCCCGTTTCATGACTAGATAATGGTTACCGAGCAAATAGCAGTTGAAAAGGCTGTAGCTGCATCAAAAGCGAAAAGAAAGGGTGGTCAATCCGATCCGATGATTCGCCCCTAGAAAGGGTGTGAGCGAGAGGCAATTCTTTCTCTTTTTTTTCTTATCTGGGAAGGCCAAGGGTAAGTCGGCATTTGCTTAAGATAGGGGTGTCCGCGGGTGGATCAGAATGAGTCCTGCGGTGCACCTTAAATATTGGTAAGTGGGACTCATTAGAGCGTATTGGTCTTTCAAGCACCTGGGGCTTCCTTCTTTGCCAATTCCAGTTCCGAGTCAGGTCGCACCAAGGCTTGTTGTTTTCCTAAATGCCTCAGGTTTTTTAATTCCGTATTCCTATGTCCGTGACCCAATATCCATCCAGCTTGTCAAGCTTTTTCGTTTCATCGAGTGGGCCTGCACATCACTAAAACGAGGATAAGCACCCCAACCTTAGCATCCTAAAAAGCAAAGTCAAATCCATTTTTGAAGAAAATAAATTCCTGATCTATTAAAGAAGTATCAAAAGAGTATCCTTTATTAGTATTAGTATTAGTACGACCACATCCATGATTCTGTCTTTGCGAAGATTGATTACTCACGGCACACACACTATATCTTCGATGATTTCCATTCCCCTTGGTTATATTCATTCCGTTAGGAATTCCCAAAATGAAGACGCGCCGGCTTCTCGCCTACTCCTACTACTCTTTCGACTTCTACTTTCGGCTTAACCCCAGTGCTTCCGTTCATAACTGCACCATACGGATTTTCAATGCGATAAGATCTTGTGAAGTAAGGTTTGAAGTGAGTGATCCCACTTCTGATGTAAGTGATGCTATGTGCTCTTATCTGTATGTTCTAACTGCTGTCCGTGCCCCCCTTTGCTCTGGGTTTTGCTTCCGAAAAGGGTCTTAGACCCCCGCTTGGGAAAAGCATGGTTCAGGTAATGTATCTACGCGAGCCTGGTTTAGTTTCTGTCCATGACAGGCCGAAAAACTTTTTTCAATCCATATGTAGAAAAAGGGACTTAGGCAAGCAAAAAAGGAAAGCATGTGGGCCTTTGAGTTTTTACCTTAGATTTAGATAAGGTCACTTCTTTTTAGGAAGTCTCTGTAAGGCTCTAGCGTATAAATAGCTTTCTTCTTTTTTTTTTTTGGAATGCCTTCGTCCGAATCTTTCAGGAGTCTGTGTAAGCTTAGCAGTTAAGAAAACTCCTATTGTCATATTCTCATAGGATTTCCAGTGCAAGCCCAGGTAAATCCCTTCCCATCATAGAAGGATGATATGTGTACGGGATCAAAAGGCGGATATGCTGGTTAAATGGTATCTTTCTTCTCCTTTTCTAAGATTATAACCTTAGCAAAACGGGTAGAAAACACTTTTCCAGTATATCTCAGCCGGTGTCTTGTATGGACACTGTTGTTGAGTTGGTTGGCTCCATAAAGGAGTCCTTCAATCGTCTTGTAAACCGTTATGTACCCCAGATTCAAACTATTCCCCTTGAACAAGGGATGAAGTTTGAACCAACCTGGAAAACTGTGCCGACCCACTCTTTAACTCAGAGGGTATGGATCGAAGAATTCGCAAGCCCCGTGCTACCGGCTGGAGCCAATATGCTGACGTTATCTTTATATCAATATAAATCTCCCGCACCTATCGGTACAGCATCCTCAAACCTTAGAAAAGATCCAATTACTACTAATACTAATGGGCTTTACTCAAGCTAAGCTATAGGATTTCTTTCTCCCCCTTTCTCTTCGAAGAAGTCTACAACAAACAAGTGGGAGAGGCAGGATTCGAACCTACGTAGAAAAACTTCAACAGATTTACAGTCTGTCGCTTTTGACCACTCGGCCACTCTCCCCTTCCCGGGCCGAGGCCCCCCTCCATCAATGGGTTCTAAGAAGGAGGGATAAAAACCTGAAATAAAGCTTATTGATTTGATTGAAGGGAACTCAGACTCTTTTTTAGCTTAGCTAGCGTTCCGCTAGTCAGTTCATAACAATCTCTGTACAAAGGGCAAAGCTTCTACGACAGCTCCCCCCTAGTCGCTTCTGGCGAAGCTGCGAGTTCATGAGCAAGTGAATTGAACGAACCAAGTTCCTAAACTAAAAAAGGGAGTAAGAAATAGAAAAAAAAGAAACAAGAAACTTCCCACTTTGGATGTCCCACGATTCTGCTAGTTTAGAAACTAAGGGGAAGGACAGGGGTCGCTAGGTCAGAAAAGCTATAACTCCAAATTCTCCCCAAGTAGGATTTGAACCTACGACCAGTCAGTTAACAGCCGACCGCTCTACCACTGAGCTACTGAGGAACAACGGACTTAAGTTAAGGAAGCCGACTCTCGTTCTTTGGACACCAACCTATGACCGAACAAAAAAGGGTTCGTCACTCTTTTTCACATACACCGGGATAAAAGGTTACGATAGCAAGCCCCTCCTCGGCCGGAGAGCCTCCAGGACAAGGGGGCGGCGGTCAACCATCCACTCTCGAGATTCATCTTTATCAATCGATCTCCGCGTCCTGCCAGTTCGCTAAGTAGACTCACTCTCCCGAGGGGCAACAATGGAACTATTCCTGCCAAAAACAAGGGACCTACTTCTCATCCTAGGAGTTAGCAGGTATGATTGCCTCTCTGTCTGTCTCTCCGAGTTTATACTACTAATTAATAAGTAGCACTTCTGCTATTCAATCATAGAATCGATTCCGATCAAGCTGAAAGATGAAAGAAAAAAGCCCTATATATATATATTTATTCTTTATTAGTAAGCTAGCGCCCTGCAATCAAAAAACAGCGCTAACGAGCAAGAAAAGGCCCCTTACTATACTATAGTAGTTAGTCTTTTTCAAACAAAGGAAAAATATCTGGGCAAAGACATACGCTCAACTCAACCAGAAAGCGACTACGTTCCTCGGCAGACAAATAGGTAGAACAACATCATATAATTGAATTAATAAAAAAGCACTACTTAAACCTTTCATTGAAATTATTATTATGATTCCATTAGTTGATATGGAATCGCTCAAAGTCAGAGCAAAAGTAATAATAAAATAACATAAAAAATAGAAGGGCTCTTGAATCGGTTTCGGTTGGCTTGGTTTCTTCATACAGCTGGGAAAAAAGACAGATCCTTCACTCTTTCTTTTGGACTTGATCCTCCCCGATTGAAAGCTACTTGAGCTTGCCTATTGGTCAAGTGGCCTGAAGCTCATCTAAGGATGTCAGTCATAGTTGCTTTCGCCCTTGGCCTGAAACTTCAACCTGCCATAAAAAAGTGGCATGATTCTAATTGCCCGATCCTATGGTTTAGAGGTGGAACGCGGATCCTGCTCCCGTGTGGTACGATCCGGCTTATACTTGTACTGATAGCACGGGTACTTTGCTTCCTTGTTGGCTTGGGGCAAATCCCTTCCCTACACTGAACGGAAGGTCGGTACTAGGAATCTATCAAAAAGATCTGGTCCGGGGAGCTATCTCACGAACTGAACTTCTGAATATTAGCTTTGCAACTACGTGCTTCGAACCTTTCCTGGGATTGTTGTGCCTGCTTGTCCTCATCGAATTGGAGAACTTTTTGGTACGCCCCTTCCTCTCTTCTTTTCGAAAAGTCAGACTCTGCTCAGGGAGTAATCTTAGATCGGGTCGTGCCCCCCCTTCCATCACCCTCGGGGGAGGAATCATTCCATTCAGCAGTCCTACGTGGGTCAGTGAATGTCTTTTATGAAAGGATTAGACGGTGACAACTAGTGCTGTGAACAATCCCTATCATCAAATCTCTGAGCTCAGGAAGTCAGGTTAAGACGTCGACTTATACAGGGTCTTGCCCGAGGAGATGAAAAAGAATTCCTGTCTTTAGAAGTCAATCCCACTAAACTACACTTGTACGCTTGACATGAAAAGTAGAGGCAAGCGGAGTCAAAGGCCTCACCTCAACAGGATAGAGGCTGCTCCTGGAAGCGGAAGAAGAAGTCCAGTATTGAACGGCAGGACTTGAAGCAGACCGGACACTCTCGCCTCACATGCTAATCTTCCGGTCCGCTGATCTACTGCATCGGAGAGCGTATCGCCTTACTATGAATTCTCTGACCCAGACTTGGTATCCATGTTAGGAAGTCAAAAACGCTCCTTGCCGCTGCACTAATTTCGTTCATCAGTCAGAAAAAGTCGGGATTCGATCTCCACGAAAGGCTAAAGGAACATAAAAAAAGCGAATCATCTTTCTCCACCCAATTAAGAACAAACTCCAAAGCAGTCAAAAAAGAAGGGCTTTGCCCCCCTTCAAAAAATAGATCAACAAAGATATCTTGCAAACCCTGTAAGGTTTCAACTTGTGAGTCTAGATGCCCCGGCTGAGAAAGTGAAGCCGTCTGGCAATACGTAATACTCCCCAAAGCGTTCCTTGAACAGGGTTTCAAGTCGAATATTCATTTATGAATGCAAAGCATAAAAGGCAAAAGTGAGATCGAGACCCGGATCGGGGAGATTCAATGCGGGTGGGCGCCCCCCTCTAAAAAGGGAATAGAGAACAACAACAGCTATGGGATAGATAAGAAACGAAAAAGAAAAAAAATCGATCTTTTTATCCATTTTACTTACATTCAAAAAAATCTTCCCTCCATACAGACTGAACCCCGTCAAGCCTGTAGGACTAGTGTTTTGACTATATAGAGATGTGGTTGGTTGTTGACCAAAAAAGACATGGGAAAAGGAAAGCACTCACTGAGTTACTTACGAATCAGAAAGATTGAGGCTGACTACGGCCTCAGATGATTAGGCGGGGACAGGATTCGAACCTGCAATCTTCAGGTCATGAGCCTGATGAGTTGACCAATTACTCTACCCCGCTTCTTCCCTCTTGAAACTGAAAACATATAGATTAGCAAATGAGACTGCCCACACTGAACACCAACCCAATCTCGAAGAGAATCAGTACACGAAACTACATATCCGCTGATCTATATGCCCTGACGTGAACGGCAGCTTTCAGTGAGTCTTAGTTTGATGATCGAACATTCTTTCATAACGCAATTATGTTTAATCATCGGTGCGAGAAAGACAAATAGGTCGGGCACTCTCCTCGCAGCGATCTTGTGCTGCCAATGGTTGGCGCTGATCTTAGTAGGACCAGGACGGCGTATTTGACACTTCAATCAAATACCCGCTCAGGATATGAGCGAAAATATACACCTGTTACAGTGTAACCTTCACCCACGCCCGTGGGTCTGAAGGACCTCCACAGACTGAGGTCACTAACCTCACATCTGAGTGTTTCCACTCATGACGCCTTTTCTCTAACGGCATTCTAAGCTCTCGATCCATACACGAGTTCTGGGTAGAATGGTGTCCAGGGGGTGGAAGAAAGATAGAAGACGAAGTAGGGAAGCCAGCCAACCCCTCTCCTTTTATAATGTCGAGCTACTTCATACCTTGTTCTATCAACAACACGCTACTTCGTTCCTCTCCCTATCAGTCGAGTATCTCCGCTCCTTACTCTAACAAGTATGCTTCTAAACTCCAAGCTCTAAAGAACCTGCAATGAAACATACCTCTCCCAGGTTCTATCAAAGAAGCTTCAATCCCTCTCCTTATAGAATAGAAATGCAACTACGTTCCTTTAGCGGTTAAGTAGGATTTATTCATATCATAATAGAAGGGATAGGTTTTAGTCCTGGTTCAAGGTGTGAAGAGAGAGGCTGTCCCAAAAGGACAGGTACAAGACGAAGTGGCAGAAAGATAGAAGTATTGCACCCTTCTATGCCTTTTTTTTTCATGCTGATTGAGTAGAAGAAGTCAGATAGAAGGACTAGTCCCTTAGGGAATGATCTTATCTGGCTTTAGACTCCTTTCAACGACACAAGGGACAAGGTTATGAAAGAGTTTGCCTAAGAAGCTTAAGGGCCCATGCCGCAACACAGCGCTCAAACTTTCAACTCAACGGCTGGCTTCGTCTTCACTTTCAAGCTGGAACAGAACGTAAGTTGACAACCTTTAGCTTCTACTACAACAACTATAGACCTATCCTTCCTACTTAACCGCTTAACGGCAGCTTTAGCCTTCCTGCCCTAACCCGACCTCTTTCTCCAATCGAAGACTTGCGTACTCTGAGACCGTTTGGGGGACCTGCTTGCCCTTCTTCCCTCTCGGAAAAGAACTCCGTCAAACAATTAATGCCTTTGATGCAACTAGCCGGGCGGGTGGAAGTCGACTGAGGAATAGGATCCTTTTTCCGTTCAGTAGTTCTGCACATCGGATTGTGCAGCCGAGGAAAAACCTCATATCCCATAGTGGTTGGATAGGCCGATCCTTATCCTGAAAAAGATAGCAAACTGAGTAGACGTTGAAATGAAAGAGTCTTCCTTCTGATCCCAAGGAATGCGCGTCTGATGGTATCGTATATAAGAGAAAAGTTTTCTCGTTATTCGGGTTCGGAAGACTTGAGCAATAGGTTTCGACTCGGTCAACTGTCTTGATGAAGATTGACTGACAACAAGAAATGACGTAAGTGATAGATAGAAAAGTACGCTAATCTTGAAAGTTTTCCATTTTGGAGAAAGCGGCGGGCCCAAGGAGCTCTCCAATCGTGCCTCGAAATGAGGCCGGAGAGTCGGTAACCTGGGATCGCCTAAGATCGAATGGAACTGTCTTTGATTAGATGGAAACAGATAGATAGACAGTGTGTAGTGATTTCTTTAATTGTAGTCAGTCTTGACTTAGTTCTAGATGTCCCCCAATCCCACATGTCTTTCTTGATGGGTAAACCCAACCAGCGATTTACAACAAACAAGTCTTTCTTCATTTTTTTTAGAGCAAGAAAAGAAGCGGAATGTCCGGTAAATTATGTCGAATGAAGCTATTGGAATTATTGGAACAGCACCCTTGCACCATCTATTCACTATTGAGTCTTTTTGTCTTCGTGATCCTCACCCTACTCGGATTGTACGTGTGGAACACGGTGCAAAACCAACGCCACACCTACCACCTCTTGATTGCGTTAACTGAAAATAGGGTGCCCTTCCGGTGGGAATGGAAGTGGAATAAGCACATACTTGAGACTTTCCCTTCCCAAGCCCAACAACAGGAAGCGACGAGAACATAAAATCGTGAATGAAAGAGCGTGACGAGACTTTCTCAATTCGAGATGTTAGAAGGTGCAAAATCAATGGGTGCCGGAGCTGCTACAATTGCTTCAGCGGGAGCTGCTGTAGGTATTGGAAAGTGATGCCTTTTCTTCTTGACTTTCTATGTTATTCTTAGGTTCATTCTCCCTTTGGATTTAGAAGTGAAAGTCTTTTGCTTCTATCTAACAAGGCCCAAGTTACAGCGGGCTCTTTCTATTATGAAATGGTTCATCTTTTTCTGTTTATTGGTTAGTTTAGTATATAGGATTTCTACCTTCTTTGATTTGATTTTACTTCATTCCCCCTTGACTTTTCTTCCGCTCGATCCGAGCAGCTCTGGAGTCAGCTCAGGACGGACATAAAAAGGGAATTTATTGACAAATTGGACTTGTTGTTTCACCCCAACCCAAGACGCCATTCTGTTTCGCCTCCAAAACCAATTCCCAACTGGGTGGAAGAGGTTGATCTTCCAACCGAGGATCAAAACGATACCATAAACGATCTTAGAGATAAGTGTGCGATTCTAGAAGAATCCTTCTCTAAAAACCAATCAAGAGACCGCTTTACATGGCAAGATATCGCACAACGCCTCGTTTTGGAGGGGAAGGGAACGACCGCTGAAGTGGGTGCCACCAGGGAAGACTTCCAACGTCTGCTTGGAGAATTCAAAAATCCAGGAGAGAGCGACGTCTATCTTCGGGTTTGAAAGGCCCTGGAGAAGCATAGACGCTGAGGCACCTTTTATTACTCAAGGATGGATAAACTTGGTTGAAACAGGCATTGTTGGTCTGGCTGCTGGTCTAGCGATCCCTCCTAGCCGCCTAGAGTGCAGCCTGCCTGTTGAAGATCGTAACGTTTGTAACTCAGTGCTCCATACGGGGAAAATGAAAACAGAATTCGTTCGGATCCTCCCACATGTTCAATCTTTTTTTAGCGGTTTACCCAGAGATCTTTATCATTAATGCAACCTCCATTTTGCTCATTCATGGAGTTGTATTTAGTACCTCTAAGAAATATGATTATCCACCGTTAGTCAGTAATGTGGGTTGGCTTGGATTACTTAGTGTTGCGCGCCTAGGAGGGCAGCGCGCTTTGGGATGCGGAGGAGCGAAGCAGCTCGAACGAATGAATGTGAGAGGAGCGAAAAAAGCCCAGCTCCCTAACCTAATGCGGCACCGGGTTCGGACCGCAGGGAACCGTAGCATGGGAGGATGTCTAATCCTTTTGCAGCCGCAAGGCTGGCTAATCGTACGCAGCTGGCTCGAAGACCCCTGGTTCTGGAAGGCACATGAGTCCGAACGCTATGTTGAATGTGCGACCGACACTACACTACGTAGGTACCTGTGCAGGCGAGGCGTCGGTCGGTCCTAGAAACGGCGGCAGCGGCGCGAGGAGTTAACGACCGGACGTGCTGCAACCTAGGGATCACCAGGCAGCTCTTTCGCTCTATAGGGATCGGGAGGGCATAGCACAATTCTTCTTGGAGGAGGGTTGGTTTGCCCGGGTGACTGATCCTGCCATAATGTACTCCTACCTACACGCACCGGCAACCGAAGTCGAGCATACATACGACGATCTTCATGCGTGAATAGCCGGGAGGAGAGAAAGGGCGGTAGATGATAATGAAAAAGGGCGCCGCGTCTGGACGGGCGGAATGGATGAGCGAAAGGTGCCATGGAGTGAGGAATATCCCGAGTCTCCTGTAAGACAACTAAATGCACCTCGAGGTGCTGCCGAGGAACTGGGGGACCTTCTCGAGCACAGGATAGGCAATTGAGAGATAGAGCTAGCCTATTCGTTATGGGGAATCAATGCTCCGGGCCGAATAGAGCTTACCTCCGGCACCTGGCTTTATCCGGCGCATATTAGCTTAGCTGCGCTTAATAGGCCGGCTTCCTCTCTGGCGGCCACTTTCCTCCTTACCTTACCCACGCTACACTCCCACTCCAAGCTACGCCTTGCCAGCTGAGCAAGATGCATTGCGATTTCCTCTTCTGTGGACGCACCGGAAGGAATATGATCCAGGACGAGAAGATAAAGACTTTTTTTTATGGCGGGCTTTCTCTCGTAAAGCCAAAGACGCCCCAAGACAAGGGGGAAGGGGACATGATCAATAGAACCTGGCTGGATCAGGGCTGGGATAGTGACGCCCATTCCTAACAAGTTTCGAAAAGGTTCGCTCATGCTGGAGGGAGCATCCCCACTTAGTGATCGGTCCGCTAGTTCGCGCAAATCCGAATAAGTTATCACGGACGAGCCACATGCAGGGAAACTTGCACGTGTGGTTCTGGCCGGGCTTTCCTGAGGTATCTAATAACCTTGCTTCTGCTCGCCGCTGGCGCACCTCTCCTAACTATTGCCCATTTATTCCGGAATAATCTTTTTAGGAGGGACAATTTTACATATTTCTGCCAAATCCTTCTATTATTAAGTACGGCTGGTACCATTTCGATGTGTTTCGATTCTTCCGAACAAGAGAGGTTTGATGCTTTTGAATTCATTGTATTAATTCCACTTCCTACTCGCAGTATGCTCTTTATGATCTCGGCTCATGATTCAATCGCCATGTATTTAGCTATTGAGCCTCAAAGTTTATGTTTTTATGTGATGGCAGCATCAAAAAGAAAGTCTGAATTTTCAACGGAAGCCGGCTCGAAATATTTGATCTTAGGTGCATTTTCCTCTGGAATCTTACTGTTTGGGTACGACCGGACAACTACCGATATCTAAAAATCTCCTTTCTTAGCTTAGAATGTTGTTCAATATATATCGTAAACTATCGGATCGGGTATTACTTAGATGTGAAACTTGCAGACCTCATTGGTGATCTTACGGGGGGAACGAAAGAAAAAAGAATATATAGACTTGTAGAGACCCTCTATGTAGTTGTCTATCTGAGGCGATCGATCTACATCTTTCCTCATAGCCCTGGGTGGGGCTGTGTCTCGATCTCCTACGTGCGAAATCTGAGGGACTAGTTCCTATGGAGATTCCCCTTGGTCTAATTCCACGCCTTATGACGTATTTGAACTGGGAGGCCTGGCGTAAAGTGAAGATTGAGGGAAATAGATAAAAATTCCCTTCTGGGGTATTCCGAAGGTGTAACCTAGGCAACGAAAGAAAAAGGGGCCCGATACTTCAACTAGAGGAGCGACCAGTTGGTTCACCAAACCCCGACCCAGCGTCACACGTTCTCCAGGTCCGAAGGGATCCAGTGCCCAACTACCGACTCCTTCCGGAATTGCGTTATCGGAGCCGAGCCAGGAATGGCCGTTAGTGGACACCCACCACTTTTCACCGGTTAGAGAGGCCCTCTTTAATACATTAAGAAAAGATGTTCACAGGGGCCAGAAAGACTCGGTCATAGGAACTTAGACCGCCTACGCGCTGGTAAACGAAAACCACCTCGACCGGATCAGAGTAAACAACAATGTCGAATCAGGCCGCCCCTTGCCTTGAATTCACAGGCGGCCACCAGCTTTCCCAAAATCAATAAGGGGAGATCTGCTGCTTACTGCTCACGGAAACATCCGACCTATACTATAGTAAAGTCGTCCGCGTATCTTTCTGATATCAGATATCTAATAGCGATCAAAGGGTAGAACTCATGCTTTGAGTTTGCTGACTTGATTGATCAAGTCTGTCTGTCCTGTCTTCTTTTCTTTTTTAAGGAATTTAAAGAGAGGAATCCACTGGCCTTAGCTCATATACCCGTAGCTCATTGGGCAGATTGCTTTGAATAGCAAAATAGTAAAGATCAGAGTCGACATTCTTGGATTAGGCTGGTGCTATTTCTTATTTTTTTTGAATAATAAGGAGAAAGGCTGCCTTAGGTTTAGTTTAGGAGTTTGAGTTCTCTCTGCTTTCATAGCCTAGTTTCGTAGCCTTGGTGCCTAGCCTTTTCTGATCCCGGGAGAATAAAGAATAAGAATGGCTGTTCTTGAATCAGCTGTGAAAGACGCTCTTGCCTCAGTTGATGTTGGTGGAATAGATCTGTACACTCATACTAGAAGTGTACCATGGCAGGCAAGCAAGGAAGGCAGTCTAGTAATCCAGTCGATGGGCCCCTTTTTCCTTCCTCACCCTTTCTTTCTCTTTCTGGGACTCTCTATTTTCGCTTTCAACTAATTCTGTTCGGGAACCTGTCTTCCACGCCACCTGTGGTTTCCGAGCATGGTCGTTCTGCTTTGGACATGTCTGCAACGTCTCCAGCTTTCTCCGGGCGAGGGCCTGAAGCAAGGCAAAAATCGAGCATCGAAGTGAGCATATAAGAAGAAGTGCTTAAAACGAAGTAAATGGTTCAACATGAATTACTTTCTGGAAGCAGGCTATGCCGCCACACCCCCCCTGTGAAAGAGGGCTACGCAGCTGATTCGGTTAATCACATGTCAGAACAACCGCTAGGGATCTTTTTTTCATTACCAAAACGGAGGTCACCCTTTTTCTTTCTTTGCTCAGCTCTTCTTTTGGAGTGAACCCGAGTCTAATAAATCATTTTTTTTTTAAATTGTCCATGTCTGCGTGTTCTTCTGTACGGCCATATGACAAGTCATTTGCGAACATTTCGGGAACCTTTGGTGGTCTTTTTGTTCCAAACATCGCATCCAGTATTGCTGGTTCCTTTTTAATTCAAAGAGCTAGCTCATTAGCTATCTGTGAGCGGGGCTTGTTGAAAGCATCTACTCGAGTGTTTCGATAAACTTACCAGTCATCTCAACATTCCAAATTCCTATCTTTCTAGCCAGCAGCCTATTACGTAAACAGCTTTGTCAACTAAGACATATACATTGTAAAATAAATCCTTTGGCCAGGTTCAGTAAAGATAAATCGCAGGATAAACCGTGGGGAGATTAGTGAAGCTAACGATCGATATAAGCTCAAACAATTCCCAAGCACAACAATAGCAATAGCTGCAGCTTGAAAAGCGAAGGTAGTTCTTGGGACCTTCACATTCACAAGAGATCAATGGATAAGGTAGTTGTTATGGAGTCATGAAAGAGCCGATTGTCTGATGTGCTCGTCAGGTAGGAAGGAGATGACCATCGTGCTGATTCGGGGAAAAGACTGAAAAGAAGCTCTCTCGAATGAAGACCGTGCTCCCTTCTTTATAGGGAGGAGATCTTCTGCCCGCGGCTAAGTAGAGAAGAGAAAGGGGTCTTTGGTTCTCCCCTAAGGCTGGAGAGGCTCTTCCCGCTAAGAAATAGAATCATGTTATATCTACGCCATGATATCAATCAGGTGGTTTAGAACTAAATTCATATGGGTTCATCTTCCGCTTCTGGTAGAGAAGTTGAACAAATGGTCTCTGAGCTTTCGTCCCCGTATCCCATTCTTGGCCTTCAGCCGGCTTTGATCTACCCATATATTCTTCCTTTCATGGGGCTATCTCTCTACGCTAAGCTGGCAAAAGGGCTTTCCGAGGAAATGGGTGTAGAGGAGCTCGTGTATCTTTAGTCATAGGGCTCACCCCTCAAGACCCTTGCTTCTCTGTCAGCTTCTTGTCTCGGAGTCTATTCTAACTACCTCTCTGCGGGACAGACAGCTGGAGGAGCACTTTCCGAGCGCTTGGCCAGGGGTTCTTCATCTATCAAGAGAGGGTTCCCGGTAATCAAGCTAGAAGTTCATTCCTCCCTTGCTTTGAAAACTTCTTAGCTTAGGAAGTCTCTACTCAGACGGGGATGGGTTTTGTTGATCCAGGTCGTACTCTATTGACTCAAGAAAAGTAGGTTTAGAAGGTGACACCTCCGCTAATTGTCAAATCGCGTCTATCGGATAACTACTTTAATCAAAATTATCAGGTTCCTCAATGCTGGCAAAAGAGCTTTGAGACTTCCCGCCCGAGGATAGAATGTGAATCAATAATGAATGCGATGATCAAAGAAGCGGCTAGACATAGGTCAAAGGTACAACCGCTACCGCCAGTAGGATTTCCTTGCTTTACTAACGAGCTAACCTACGAACCGCTCCGTGGGCTACGCGAAGGGACGAGTTAAGGAACAAGAGTAAAAGACGACGTGGACGTCATACTACACAACACAAGCAAAGACAGGAGGCCATTTACAGAAGGGCGCGCCTTACGTGCCACTACCAACCCTCACAAGCTTGCTAGCCCTTCTTTTTAAGCTGTGGAGCGTACCAACTTTGATTAACATCGAGTTGTATGTTTCGCTGCTGTCTAATGAGGCGCAGCATCGGTCTGTCCAAGGGACTGGATCCCAAGGCTCTTCTTAGTCTAACATGATTGTTGTAACCCCTTATTCTCTTCTAATGGGGGTTGCTCATTGGATTTTGATGGAATTCAGTGACAGTCCACCCCTTAGGTCATACCAAGGTGCCCTCCCCTACCTATAGATCAGACTTGCTGAAAAGAGCAGATGAAATTCTATTGTGGGTGGTTGCTTGTAAGGTTTGAAGCCTTGCTTGATCGGTAACCGGTGCTCGACCAGATTCCTATCAAGGCCAGGCATTTATGAAGACTCCCAAGTAAAGCAGTCTTTGTATTCTTGCAAAGATTGACAATCGCTTCGGCCATTTCACTAGATAGGTTCTTACTGACATATGTGGGCCGAGGTTCTGCTTTTGCCTATAGGTTGACTTCGATCACATCATCTTGAACTTCTGATCGTATGTCGTACAGCTTTTCTGGTGCTTTGGGTGTAAGTCCTCTAATGTCAGCTCTCTGGAAGGCCAATCGAATCTCTGCTTGATTGGCCGTAACTGCATGATCGATCTCAAGAGGATTCCCATGTAGATCTATGAAACTACAGCCGAACCAAATGCTTTCTTCTTCATTTTACTGGTTGTTCGGCACTCCATCTCCATACCAGTCTAGCATCACTGACTTGTTTGTGTCGTCGAGGCCCGATCGACTGGTGTCTTCGACGGGGCTTCAATAGCGGCGATCGGTCGATCAGACCGAAAAACCTGATTTGAAGATCGCCCTTTGAATAGTAATAAGCATCAGCGTAGACTTCCGCTGCCTTGGCTTCGTATTCAAAGGGCCTTGGGTCCGCGGGGAAAACTTTAACGTAATTGTTATGCCATAGCATGATGCACTGGTTGAGGCTCGATGGTACACACATCTTCCTGTGTATCCATTCTCTTCCCAAGAGTACGTTGTACTGCACTGGGGCGTCGATCACATCAAATTGGGTAAGGCTTCTGTAATCGCCGATCTTGACCTCTAAGAGAACCGTGAAATGGAATTTGACCTGTCTTGCAGTACGCTAAGGAATATTATTAGTTAGACAGAAATCTAAAGTGCGCATATGTACTATAGCTGCAAACGAAAGAAAATGGATCCTTGTTCGGGTGTTCTGGTGGTGTCCCCGTCTGGTCTACTATCGTCTCTTCACCGCCGCTAGACTACTTTAGCCCCCCAAATGGCACAACCACAGTTGCTGGCTTGGCTCCCTCTTGCCTCTATTTCCAACTGGCGAAAGGCCGAGTCAATTCAATTGACGGAACATGTATCATTAGGTATTGATCTAAGCTTAGAACGGGCTAAGAGGGTAGCCCACGAGCGAAGAACTTGCTGGGATCGAAGAACATCCTGAGCATAGGCTCGTAAGAGGGAAATGAATAGATGAGCTCCCCTTGCCTTGAAAAAGGCCAGCCGTTATAGTATATATTCTTTTCACACCGGTGCTTTTCTTCAAAAAAGGCATTCTACTTTGATCAAACCCTGCTCCTTCTTGCTTGAGCGTATATACAGGCTTCTTACTACTACTATGGGTTGGTAACGGCATCCCTATCCATATCTTTATGCACGAACGAAAGGGTTTCACCCGTTCCCGGAAATGATCATTTTTCTGAGCTTTACTCCACAGGTATTATTTATAAAGTCTAACCAGTTCCTATTCTTTTCACCGCCCCTTTTTAGTGAAAAGATGGTTTATTCGCTATATAGCGATCATTTCGTATATGATCTCTTTTCTTCTCAGGCTATTGGCTTTTTATCAAACTTGATAAGATGAGTCAGTACGTTCCGCGGTTAAAGACGAATCCGATCTTTAGAATGATTTCCAGCTTTCAACCACCGGTTTCTTATTCAAAACTATGCCAGAGACTCCTCCAATCAGATACTTAGCTGGTCACTCAGGGGGCCTTTGGGAACTTATCCAGCCGGCCCTATCTTCAAGTCAGTCGATTCGAAAGTTGGTTCAGCTTCACTGTAAAATGCAGGTAGAAAAACGCGGATTTAGATGCACCCAATGCAAACTATAGCTATTGATATCTCCTAGACTACTACATCGTAGAGTTGCTATCCGGAGTTAAGAAGGAAGCGGATCCCTAACAACTATCATGCGCTAGATAGGCGCATGGCATGGCTCTTACTGAATTAGCTAAATTTCATCCCAGGAGGGATGCACTTTTTCTCTTTGATGATGGCCGATCATAATTCTTTCTTCCCCTCATAGAGTCGACAGACTAAGCTCCAGGTCTTATTGTAAAATATTCCCTAAATATATTACTGCGCGGTTAGTCTCGCTACCTCTTTAGTTGTCGCCCCCTACTTGCTCATAATGAACTAGAATTTCCCCCTCCCCTTTATGGCTTGCTGCTTGCGATAAGTGTAGCTTTTTTCTTTCGATTCTGTGGCTGAAGGTTTTTATCCCTTGAGTTGTTTATGACCAACTTACTGGGAAGCTTCGCTTGGGAGACAGATGCAAAAGGAGGTGATCTTGTTGCTGACCGAGTCTTAACTTCACTCCTGGCTCTCGAAATGCTCAATTGGGCTTTCCACTGATTCCTATCAACCAAGGCTGCAAGTGCGTGCTGTTGGCGGTCTACTTCCATTTGGGAAAGTCACAGGCTCCCATTGGCCACGAGGTTCGTTATTATAGACTGCATCAGTGGCCTTTGATCCACATCCTTAGCCGATAAAAAATCAGTCCGCGAAGAAGCAAGGAGGAGGCGATGATGTGATTCCTTATGTACCCGTGTCTCTGTGTCGCTTGAAAAGTCTACCTCTGAATCTGTTGACCCATCTGTATCTGTGTCTTCTTCTAAGTCGGTTGACCCCGGTCTTGTTCGAGTTGTTTTTGATATTCCCCGCTCGGCCGAGTGTAGGCCGAAGCAAATGCTTAGATGAGAAGAAGTCAGAGCAAAAGGAAGAACAAGAGGAACAAAGAAGTATCTTCAACTCCTCTAGAGGATGAGGAAGTGATGGGGACGACGATGCTCGTGCAAGATAAGATGACGACTGGCTGACTTACCGAACGGACGGACACTTTGATCTTGATCGTGCAAGATAAGTCGCAATGAAGGAATATCGTCAACGCAGCTGGAGCCGCTAGATCCCACAGCAAGTATCCTCAGTCGGCGAAGCCTGGAATGGGTTGTCCGTTTTCGCTTTAAGGGCGCCCTTTGGCTTTCTTACCACTTTAGGCGGGACGCATAGCAAGAAGATTCCGGGAAGGGCCAATAGCTCACTCACGGTACACGATTCAATTAGCCTTCCATTACACCCACCTCATTCAATTATGGAGGTGTAATATAAGAATTGGGCTTTATAAGCCGCCTATTTCGCGCGTGAGAGCTTTCTATGCTTAGCGCTAGGAGTGGCTGGTGCACAAGTCAGAAATGGGAACAAACTGAGCGCTCCTCTCGGGTTCAACCTGTAGATGGTCCAAAGAAAAGTAGATCTGAGGCAATGGATCTGGATACTCCAAACACTACTGAAACGGCGGCGACTGGTTCCCAGTCCCGTCGAGCGCCATGAAAACATGAAGTTGAAACTGCCGGGGGCTTGGGAACCCCCGGACAGTTCAATCTCTCATCGATCTGGTGAGACTTGAAGATCCCGACGTTGTTTTCCTTATGGAGACTCGGATCCGGTCCCGAAAGGTAGATGACGTCAGAAGAATAACGAAGTTTAAGAATGGTTTATGTGTTGACCCTTGTGGCAAGAAGGGGGGTCTAGCATTGTTTTGGAAAGACGAGGTTGACTTACGCATTTTTTAGTATTCCACTGGCTTTGTGGATGCTGTGATTGAGAGTCACGATCCGGCTAAGCGTTGGCCTTTAACTGGATTCTATGGACATCCCCAAGCCTCGCAGAGAAAACATTATTGGCAACTCGAAGACTAAGCAACCAGTCAAACCTCCCATGGCTCTCTCTTTATCGGTGATTCTAATGAGATTCTGCACATTAGTGAAACGACAGGGTCGGAAGATCGAGCCCCGAGTTTCATGCGAGCCTTCAGAGAGGCGTTGGTAGACTGTACCCTACATGATCTTGGGTATATGGGACATGCTTTCAAATGGTCAAATCGAAGAAAGGCCGGCGGAGAAGTACGAGAGCGCGTAGATCGAGCTACGGCTTCTGGGTTGGTGTGAGTTATTTTCCCTAGCTGTGGTCAAACATCTGGTAGCCTCTACTTCAGATCATGATCCTATACTACTTCATAGTCAAGGTCAACCAAGGGTATCCAGGCCCCAGAAGAAGTGATTTCGATTCGAGTCGATGTGGCTGAGCCACAGCGAGTGCGAGGAGGTTGTCACTACAGCTTGGAATAGCCTAGTTAATGGATCAGCCCTTTATCGAGTCAGTCAAAAGATTCAATCGTGTCGTACTAATCTTAATCTTCGACTCTGGAACAAACACTCGTTTGGACATATTCAACGTTCTTTATAACAGAAGAAGCAAGAGTTGGCTTCAGTTCGGCACAGGGCAGACTCAACAGATACCCAAGAGAAGGAGAGGCAGTTGTCGAGGGAAATTAATCACCTGTTGGAGCAAGAAGAATTGATGTGGAGACAACGTTCAAGGGCGGTCTGGCTTAAGGCAGGTGACAGAAAGACTGAAGACTTCCATAAAGAAGCCTCCCAGCGACAAAAACGTAATAGTATACATGGCATTCGGGATGCTTCGGGAGAGTGGCAGACGGATCCAGGAAAAGTCAATTTTAGTGGATTACTTCAGAAATCTTTTCACCATAAGCAACCCACCACATGTAAATGCTTTCACCGAGAATATCGAGAGGCGAGTTACGGCAGATATGAACTCAAACTTATTCATTCCTTGCACTGAAAGACAGAATATCGCTTTAAAGCAAGGTACGAAGGAACTCTTGCTATGAAGATTGAAGATGCTCGACCGGTATGAAATCGCTCGAACGAAGTGAGAGGGATGTGAGCTCGACTGAAAGGAGAGGGACGGTAGGAGGAATGGAATATAATTCTTAAGGTTGCCCTAGGCATTACTACTAATGGGCTTTACTCAAGCTAAGCTATAGGATTTCATTTCCTTCCCCAAGACTAGAAAAAGAATACGTACTATCGGGAGAGCTACTCCGTTCCTTCTTCTAACGAGCAATCAAAGTCAGTCCTGCGCTTCTTTCCCACGGGAGACTCCATCTTTCTCTCTTTCTTTAAATACTGAGCTGACTTGGCTGTAAGCGCTTACGTTACGCTTGCTACAAGTAAACTTCCTGTGAGCGAATAAATCGAATTTCAGTTGCAGAATCAAGGCGTTAGCACAGGCTCTATCAAGACCTCTCCAGAGAATGCTGTCTTAAAGGTAGCAGTCCCAAGGGAAGGACTGTAACAGCTGTCGAATGAGACTTTCTTTTTAGTACCGGAGAATCAAGGAACGTAGGAAGTGAGATTTCAAACCTACCTCGCTACGCTTTCTTGCTGCTTTTGAATAGAACCAGGACCTCGATGTCACTAAGCAAAAACTCGTTTTTTCACGGGTAGGAAGACCCGGTGAGAAACCTCGATTCTCAATAGTCCATGATTCTCGTGGATTTGTAGCTCGAACAGAGGAGCGGTGAGCAGATAGCAGCTCGAGTCAATACCTTCGCCTATTATTATATTATTACGGAACTGAAGGAATTAATTATATTACTGAACTGGTCCGTTGCTTGTTTCCTTTCCTATCCTATGGTTTAAGGCTCACTGAACTGTCCTACGAGAAAGATTAAGATCTAATCGTTAGCTATAGGCTTGAGCGCTGCTTCATCTGCACCCTTGCTTGTAAGGAATCTATCTTATTAATGAAACCCTAGGGACACTTTGCCTTAGATAAAGAATTCCCTCTCTAAAGCTTTGGTACGTAGGAAGTGAGACTGAAAGGAGAGTCGCTTAGATAATATGCCTCGACCGGAAGACTCAGGGATTCTTCATTCAGGTCTAGACGTAGCCTTCTTTAAATGTCATGCCAGTTAAGGTAAGCTCTCCGTGGATGCCATTACTTGACTCAATCTATCCGGGTGATCGAAGGCGTATCGCGATCGACGCTTCTTATACGTTGCTTCGACTGCTGTGTACATCCCCAGCCAATAAGAGGAGTGGGTACCATACTCGCTAAGAGGGGATAACAGCGGCTCCGCGCCCCCTAACTACTTAAGACCTTAAAGAGGTGGTTGACGTTCGTAAGGCATAGATCGCTGATTCTCTTAATTTAATTCTTTTAAACTACGCGCTAGACTAAGAATCCCTCTATTTTAATAGTAAGATTTTTTTTCGGCTATTGGCACTTATATAGAATAGAAAGAAGGAGTTGTCACCCCTCGTCAAAGTACGCCCAAAGACTTTTCTTAAATTCCTTTAAGCAGAGAGAGACCTTTTTCAGTGAGGGGTCGTAGGCCAGTCTTTCAGTAATTTCCGAGGAGTGTCAGCCATTTTTTAAGTTCTTTATAGGTTCACGAACACGACCCGGCAATCGTAGACCCTTCCTCTAGTTAGTGACTTGGCTCCCTTCCTTCTAGTCACTGCTAGTAGGATAACATACATATATTAGTCCCTTCTCTTCCTTCTCCTTTTGCTTTCTTTCTGTCCTCTGGTTTAAGGTTCATAAGGGGGTGCTCGCTACTATAAGACAGCTCTGCATTCCTTCGAGGCAATCGTAGCCAAGCTCTGAGACTATTCAAGCTAGCGTGGTAACGATACTGAGGAGGATACCTAGCTAGTCTTGAACCAGAGCAGGGAAGTGAAGCCCTCGATTAGCAAATAGCTCCCCTTTAGATTAGATCCCATAGACTCTTTGCTCAAGTTCAAAGGCCAGTTTGAAGAAGGTCCAATGTCCGTGAGAAGTAAGTTAAACTGCCGTTCCAAAGCTTTTTAAGGTGTGACGCGGGCTGGGCAATCAACCGGAGAACCAAGGAATGGAACTGAACTGAAAGCATAGGCTTCCGCCGAAGCTGCAACCAAAGATGAGTGGCTGTTGCCCGGACACCGAACTATTGGCTTTAGCGACCCAATGTCTGTAGATGAAAGACGAGTTCGGAAGTACTGGATAGGTGCCTCCCCCACGAAATGTAGCTTATGCGGAACCTATTACTCCTCAACCACCAACTAGCAGCTCTTGATAGAGAAGCTCTGTAAGGGCCATTTTAGGGCAGGCCCCACTCAATGCGGTTTTTGTCTTTTCTTTTTGAAATCCAATCCTCTCTTATTGAATTGATTCTTTGTGCTGATAGGGAAGCCCTTTCTTTGGCCGACATAAACCAAAAAACATCCTCGGGCAGGTAGTAGCGTTAGCGTACTAAGAGCCCTCTGGTTGCATTGAAAAAAGATGAGCTTTTTCCCCCTAACTACGGTGGTTCAGAAGATGCCACATCTGCCTCAAGACCCACAGCTTATTCAACAGCTTACGCCCCGCGATTTGTTGCTTCCAAGGTTTTCGATTGGTCTGATTTCTACCCGGGTTTCAAGCCATCGTCTCAGTCGGTGGCCTAAGATAAGCCAACTTACAAGATCGGATTAGCAAATCATGAAACCTGCCAAAGAAGAGCTTCCAATCGCATATTGCGCCCATACTAGTACCTTTTGTTGTACCTACTTAGGCCACATCTCCTTCCTTTTCCTTCCCAGCATGTCTGTCGTCTTCTTTCAAAGAGGCCATTCTTGGTCTTTCAACTAACCCGAAAAGGGCTACTTACCAATAAAAAGATAAAAAAGAACGAATGAGATAGCTGAAGCCAAAGCCACATTTGAGGATCTTGAATCCGCCGTGAACAAGATCCCCTTCTAGTCGGAGGAAAAAGCCGATGTTAGCAAGATGCTAGTGCTCATGCCAAGAGAGGCTGCAAATAGCCACTCTCCCAGATTCCATGCAAGTGCTAGAATCCGATCTGACTCCTCACGCTGGCAAGGATAGAAATGACATACATAAAGGGAGGTCCTAACTGAATGAATTGAGGTTGAGTAAAAGCCATTCGCTTGAGAACAATTCTGCGATTGGAACTCGATCTGGGATTGGGATCTTAGGGCACTGAGAACCTACTGTATAGTACATTCAAGAGTACTCCTAAAAAAAAGAAAGAAAAAAAAGGCACACCCTATTCAAGGCCCTGATGGTCACTCTCCCCGCGCTCTACTACAGGAAAGCTAGCCTGGTTGATCCACTACACGCTAAGAAGCAAGTCCCGACTAACTAAGTAAATCCGGGTTAGACTGAAAGTGACCAGAAATTGCAATCTTCTTTCACAGACTACAGACTAGCGATAGTGAAAAAGAGCGAAGCGTAGCCGTGTTTAAGCCGAAGGCGATAGTGATTCCCGTGTTTACTGAGCTATATCTCTATCTATTAGTTAGCCGGCTTAAAGAGTTGAGACTCACGATACCGAGAAAGCAAGCCGATCATAGACGGAGGTTTAAGCTTGAAGTGAAGTGTCCGCCCTAAGGTGAATCAGATGTTCGAACGAGACTGTTCAGGAACATGGATTGTGGGTATAACTGCACAATAGCTTTCTCTACGAGCCTACAAGCTTAGCTTTGGTTTAGCTTCCAACTAAGGCTAAGGGCCTATGATAGGGTTCTCTGTTATGAGAACAAAGAGTTTGACAGTTATGATATTTCAATGGAACGAATATTCATTTAGTGAATCTAACTTCCATCGACTAAGATTCTAGCACTCAGCTGTGCCATTTCCTTATTCCGTATTTGAGTCTTGCCCTCATCAAGACGGCTAGAAACTTACTAAAAGGAATGGCTTCCTTTCAGGTTGTGTTGTTAAAGACCAGACTGTTCTAACAGGGCAGGGGAGACGGATAACTAATCTCATACAGTAGAGTTCTGATCGGGCAATAGCGTAGATACAGTAGAGCTCGCGCTTCTTTGATTCGATAGTCGGAACTCTTGGCCTCTGGATTTTATCTTAGAACAGCCTTCACTCATTACGGTACGGGCTCATTCCATTCTGGAATAGCTGGTAAGTAGAAAGGTTTTACAATTACCGTACTCTTATAGAACTACTACCTTACCAGTATTGTCCACAATAACCACACGCCGGTTATAAATGATATGGCAATCATCGCCAGGACCAATAGAATGGATCGTTCCAACCAGTTGGAGATCATTCAATAGCTTATATAAAGCATCCACATCGAATGTAACTTGATCATTCTCTCTAGTCGAAATCAAGACTTCATTCACGAATCTATCAATTTCAATTCCAGGGAACCTTTTAGTAAACTCACGATCGAAGACATCAAAACTATGTTGAATATGACCCACCCTTGTGAGCTCACCAATAGGAGGCATACTAACATCAAACCTACGCATCATAGATAGGAATGTTAAGAAAATCTGATATCAGCCTATATCAATTTCCATCTCCAACAAAAAGCTTCACCTTATCCAAAATCAGACTGATTGGTATCATTGGTAATGAATCTCCTAAGTCAAGCTTATACAATCTATCCGCTGTACCCATTTTTTTAAGGCGATCAAAAAGAAGCCATTCGCTTCCCAACTTAAGCCGAGCGATAGGTGCGATATCTCAAGTAAGGTCTCGTTCGTCTCACAGCAAGTCTCCTGCGATCTACTCAAGGGTTCAACTCTGTCGACCCTTGATGGCCTTTACGAGCCAACCAAAGATCAGTACATATGGCGCAAGACGACGTTAGGTAATAAAGAGTCACGGCTAATCCCTAACCTGCGTTACTCCCGGGAATAAGCGGAAAAAGATTTTACCTGCTAATCCCTTTTATACTCGCGATAACTATGTAGCTCGTTTGCTCTTATGTACTGGTTATTTATGCTCGCTGAAAGTATGTAACTCGCTGGGCATCATCGGAGATTAGAAGCTAGCCCTTACCTCGCTTCCCCGCATAGCATGGAGGGTATAAGGTAAGATCAGAGGACTGAAAGGAAGGCATAATATGAGTACTCGCTCGCTTAAGAGGTAATCATATCAAAGGCAAAGGAAGAAGATCATGTTCTCGCTTCCCTTATCTGTTTGGCCTGGAGGCGTATCTCCCGATGGTCGACTGAAGGCTTATTACCGATTAGCCTTTTTGCTACTAACTAAAGAGACTTATGGAACTCAGGCTGACTTGTTTGCTTTGCTCTACGCTGGGAAGACGACGGTGCGATTTCATCTGTTGGAGGCGTAACCGCAGCAGTGAGGTCTACTCTAAAGGTAGTTCCGTTCTCCTCGGATGAGAATCGGTAGCTATTATATTATAATAGTAGTAGCGGTGTTACTTTCTTCTTGAAAAGACAGCTTTCAAACAAAGCCTTTCTAGGCTAACGAAGTTAGGGCAACAACTCCTGACTCGAGGTTGAGAATAGGATTCGATGGAAAACGGGATCAAGCTTAATTACTTTCCGTTGTGATCAATTGTTGTACCGATGGGTGTTTATGAAAGTGGAGCTTCGGGAAAGATGGGCACTCGTCATGTGCTGCAACTCGATTTGTCGCAACAAGAGGAGAAGAAGATACCTCGATGGAACCCAATCAGGATGTGAACAAAGGCCACTGCTCAAACTCTTCGATATGCGCTAGCTAGGCAATCCCTTGACTTAATCTGATAATGGATCTCTTGCTACCAGATCTGCCCTTACGGATCTGTTGAAGGGAGGATTGAAAAAAAAAAGGCATATTGAATATATGGTGGTAGGGAGGGGATGGCCTCTCATCAGCGGTAGGAAGATCCAAGTGAGGAGTTTGTACAGGGGAGAATCGGTCTTGAAGCTTAGTTGAAGGTTACGGAAAAGGGAAAAGAAGTGTTTGGCTAGGGGGTCGCCTTCCACCTTTTTTGGATAGGGGATAGGAAACGAGCCAACCGGCGAACAGTTAGTTACCGAACACTACCTTCTTTCTTTGGAATGAACAAAGACCATACGCCTAGATTGGCGACTTATGGTTTAGGGAGATTCGCCACTTGAGTGAATCCCCCACCGAGGGTAAGGAGGCCAGACAAGAAAGGTTCCAGCGCCTCAAGACGGTTCTTGACGAGATCGACAGCCGGTTGGATCAAGCCCGAGAAATAGATCGGGTTCGTGACAACGAACGTGCTCGGCTACGGGCAGAAATGGATCACGACTGTGATCGGTGGAGGGCTCTCGAGAGAAAGAACGCCCAAATGCGATTGAAAGTTAATGAACTCAATTTAAAAAAGAGGGGACCTCTTATTAAGTTTAAGTGAAAAAAACAACAGATATTGACTTTTTTTTATCTCCCATTGCTAATGTAAGGAAATGAGACGACTCTTTCTTGAACTATATAATAAAAAGATCTTCCCCTCCACACCAATCACGAGTTTTTCTTCATTCCTCTCGTATATCGTCGTAACGCCCTTAATACTAGGTTTTGAAAAAGACTTTTCATGTCATTCCCATTTAGGTCCGATTCGGATCCCTTCGTTGTTTTCTTTCCCTCCCGCGCCTTTTCCTCGAAATGAGAAAGAAGATGGTACACTCGAATTGTATTATTTAAGTGCTTATTGCTTGCCAAAGATCCTACTTCTACAATTGGTAGGTCACCGGGTTATTCAAATAAGTTGTGTTTTCTGTGGTTTTCCCATGTTACAACTTCCGTACCAATTCGGTCGATCCGGAATGGATCGGTTAAACATTCCATCAGGGAGCCTGGTCTTGACTCTTCTGTGTGGTATTCATTCTCGTTTGGCTCTTGGAATCACATCCGGCAGTGGTTGGAACAGCTCGCAAAATCCAACCACTTCACCTACTTCATTGCCCCCAACCGTTTCTCGTACCTCTATTGAAACAGAATGGTTTCATGTTATTTCATCGATTGGTTATTCCTCTCCGTTCGTCTCTCTTTTTCCAATTGCGGTCTCAATGAGTTTACAAGATTGAATGGCCAATTCTCTGCATTTAAGCGACAACTGCGCTGAATGATAAAGATCCCCTACCCCCATCTATTTGTTGCGGGGCTCCCCTTGCCCTTTCTTGGTTGGTAAACCAACCAGCGATTTACAACAAACAAGTCTCTCTTTCTTTTTTTGAAGGGGAGCAGAGCTATTTTCCAAAGTAGCCTATGTTGAATAACAATCCACTTTTACTCTTTGGAAATCCAACGTCCAGTGATGTCCAATTTATGCTATCAGATACTAGGAATATGTCTTTTGATAGTCTGTCAAGTACCTCTTCCACTCTTTCTTCAACTAGGTCGGACGCGCAAAGCGCTCCACCTGAGTTAGAGCGGGTATTTAATCAAATCTGCGATAAATGCGAAGACTGAGTTCTACTGTCAAATAGACAAGTACCGCCGGAGTGGACGATGCCCGACCTTGTTCGGGCTGTTATTTCCGACGATCGGATTGACAGTCCGGGCTTTCTGACAAATGACTATTATGATGTCATGTTACATGGCCAAAATGCTTGGTTATGCGAACAGATTTTTCACTTTTTAGATCTAATCAACTATGTCTTCTAGTTCCGAAAATGTGAAACAAAAGTTTTTCGAGAAAAGGTCCCATCCTTCAATATCATGATTGGGTCGACCAGGCCAGATCATGAGTGAATAGAAAATCGAAAACGTACATAGCTGTTCCAGCTGAAATACTTGGAATAATTCTACCACTTCTACTAGGAGTAGCCTTTTTAGTGCTAGCTGAACGTAAAGTAATGGCTTTTGTGCAACGTCGAAAGGGTCCTGATGTAGTGGGATCGTTCGGATTGTTACAACCTCTAGCAGATGGTTTGAAATTGATTCTAAAAGAACCTATTTCACCAAGTAGTGCTAATTTCTCCCTTTTTAGAATGGCTCCAGTGGCTACATTTATGTTAAGTCTGGTCGCTCGGGCCGTTGTACCTTTTGATTATGGTATGGTATTGTCAGATTCGAACATAGGGCTACTTTATTTGTTTGCCATATCTTCGTTAGGTGTTTATGGAATTATTACAGCGGGTTGGTCTAGTAATTAGGGGGCGGCCGTTCGGTCGCCTATGATACTAGGACCAATAGGTCAAAAATGGGTTTGTGCCGCAGGTGTTGAACGATCTACTCTACACAGGTGTGGGCTTACAGGGCTAGGGCTCAGAAAGCCTTTCTTTCATTCAAAAAGAGGGCCCTGGTCGGTCACTTTTCCGGGCCGGGATCGATAGATAAGTGGAAGTACTAAAAAAGAGATCTTTCTATTCGCACCTAAGATCAAGAGGAAGGGTAGCTTGTCAAGCTGGCCTATATCAAATATCTTTTTCATTATTATAGAATCTTTTATAAATATATTTATAAAGATTCACTGTCTTTTAACCGGCTGTTCTTCTTTGTCAACGCTACTAAGGACCTATGGGTTAGCCTACCCTATGTATTGTATAGTAGGGTATAGTATAGTAGGCGAGCGAGTTAGCGAAGACGCTTAGGCTAATAGATAAGAGAGCGTCAGTGCGTAGCCTTCATTCTACTACGCTACGCAAAGGTTACGAAGTCACTTAGCTCGACGTTAGGAGAGTCAAGGGGGAAGGCCATACCTACAAGAACCGCTGTTCGCTGACTTTCTAAGGAAGGTCTAACCCTTAGCTCCCCTACTGAAAAGGGGCACAAAGCCGCTTTGCACCACTGATAGACTACTAAAGATTCAATTCATTCAAAAGGCCCTACTTAGTTTCGCAAGCCTTTGTCATTGTCAGTCAACTAAGTAGGGCCTGAGGCCCCCTGCGAATCCGTAAATCTTAGGAGCATGCCGCAACACAACAAAAGGATGGTCCCCTATGCATTTCTTTCCGGAAGGGAAAAAAAAACAAGTACCCCCATCATGGTGAACCTCTCCTTGTGATCGGGATGAGGTAGATGCCTCCCAGCTGGGGGGCGGATCGAATCGGAGTTTCCTTAGGTAGCCACCGACCTACAGTTATCCTTAAACTTCCGTGCTTGGTGGAGAAGAAGCGAACAAAGGTACGCTCGCTTGCTGTCTTGTTCTCTGCCGCGAACTGGGATCGCTCGCCAGCTAGGTCAGATTGGAGCAAGAATTTTTGAGAACATATTACCCATATTCGGGGACAAGGGGCGGAACGACCTCTCGATCTGCTTACTGCAGCCCAGGAATAAAAACGTCGTCTAGGCGTTCCTTGTTGCTACGATCTCCCCGACGCCTAGGACGTTGTCTGGGCCAAGAGCCATAGTTAATTGCTGTTTCCATTTGGTTTGGTTGGTTGTTTTTTTCTTGTTGTTGATACCGGCAAGACCAGCCAGATGATGTCTGCTGGTTGGTAGTGAGAGGACTCGTAGTACCTGCATACCCAAAAGAAAAGGAGGCGCTGATTCAATTAAAAAACAATCATTTGATTGATTTTATTTCTTACTCTCCCTTAGCAGCGGGAAAGGAGTCTATCTATCTGCCTAGCTTTGGTAGATTTCCCCCAACGCAATCCATAGAAATCCCACGAATCCCTTGGTGGATAAGTCCGACGACTCAGCAGCAGTGCGGAATGGAGTTTCTCGTCTGGTGGATCTGATTAGGGGGCAATACATACCAAAAGGTGCTTTAGTGATCTTTGATGGTCTGAACAAGGAACTCTGTGTGGGGATCCATCTTGTTGTTATTCGCATTGTTCACCTTGGTCGGAAATCTGGGTGGTTGTTCTGCGCTTTCTATTTTAAGCAAGCAGCTTCATCCTTGATGATGGCCTATGGTGGTGATGAATTCGTTCATCCTGACAATGCGGTACCAGTTTCTCTCACTCGGTCCGGTTACCCTCGGATCATTCCGTCTCATCATAGGCGTATTATTCTGAAGAAGGATGAGAAAGCGGACATGCTGGTGAAGTTTTATTAAAAAAGATTCTCTCTGTCAAAGATCATTACTTTGGCAAAGAAGGTTGATAAATCAACGTTTTCTAGTAGAATATCCCCACCCAATAATATTGACGAGGTGGTGGGGCTGGTTGGTTCGATTAAGGAGAACTTTCATCGACTTATCAGTCGCTATGCTCCCTGGATAAAACGTATACCCCTTGAACAAGGGTTACGGTTTGAACCAACCTGGAAAGCCTTGCCGACACACTCATTGACGAAAAGGGTGTGGGTTGAGAGAAGGAAACTTCCTTATCGTAAGATTCGGAACTTTCGCTCTTCATTCACATCGTTTTCTCATGAGTTGGGCGCTTTTCAATGGCTGTTGGTCGTTGGGCACTCACAGGGTACCCAATGGTCACATGGCTGCTTGTGGCCTCCCCGTATTCGTTACGCCTTTGATGTGAGGAATAAAACCTTCACACCCGAGGATTTGGATTGGTTTGAGCGCCGTATAGGGCCCTTTCTACCATCCTGCGACGATATAGGGATCCCCAGGCAAACTAGGTTGCACGTGTGAGGGTGCTGGCAAGCGTCGTATATTCGCAATAGGAAACTATGTGAGAGGTTGCTGAAACCCATCCACCATTGGTTTGCGGAGGTCCTCCGCCGCATCCCAATGGATGATCAAACAGCACCTCTCATTCGTTTAGTTCCTAGTCAAACATGTTTAAGCTATGACCTCAAGAGTGCTACCGATGGGTGGCCTCTTGTGTTTCTGTTTGAAAGGCTTGCGCTATTGTTTGACAGGTCATTTGCTTCAAGTGTTGTGAATACAACATTAGGGACGAATGTATTTGAGGTACCCTTCGTTAAGAGGGCTCTGTCTCAAGTGTCCTTTGTGACCGGTCAACCGTTAGGCTATTATGGTTATTGGCCTTTGTTCGCGTTCACCCATCATGTTTTGGTGTGGTGGGCTGCGGAACAGGTTAGACCTGGGATCCTGTTCGACAGGTATGCTATATTAGGTGATGATGTTCTCATCACCGATCCACTTGTGGCGGAACAGTACCGGCTAGGCTTACAACGGCTTGGTGTTAAGATATCCACACACAAGTCTTTGATATCCTCAACTGGTGCTGTAGAGTTTGCCAAACAATTTCTGGTCAAGGATATGAGGGTTAACCTCTCTCCTGTGTCCATGAAAGCTTTATGTGGCTTCCACCACCCCCACGGATACTACTTATAATAGATTTGCCTACGCTATCATGGTCATGGATTTGGAGATAGAAAGCTATTCCAACTCCGAGATTGCTGACTGGATTTGACACATAAGGAGCAACCCCAGCCTACTCTCCTCCTTCTACGCTCCTCTGAGGGGGCCTCTCCGAGATATACGGTTTATGCCGCCATGCTTTCTTTCTGTTGGTCAACAACCAACCACATCTCTATATAGTCAAAACACTAGTCCTACAGGCTTGACGGGGTTCAGTCTGTATGGAGGGAAGATTTTATTCTCAATGCCATGATACTTTCTGTTTTGTCGAGCCCTGCTTTGGTCTCTGGTTTGATGGTTGCACGTGCTAAAAATCCGGTACATTCCGTTTTGTTTCCCATCCCAGTCTTTCGCGACACTTCAGGTTTACTTCTTTTGTTAGGTCTCGACTTCTCCGCTATGATCTTCCCAGTAGTTCATATAGGAGCTATAGCCGTATCATTCCTATTCGTTGTTATGATGTTCCATATTCAAATAGCGGAGATTCACGAAGAAGTATTGCGCTATTTACCAGTGAGTGGTATTATTGGACTGATCCTTTGGTGGGAAATGTTCTTCATTTTAGATAATGAAACCATTCCATTACTACCAACCCAAATAAATACGACCTCTCTTATATATACGGTTTATGCCGGAAAGGTACGAAGTTGGACTAATTTGGAAACATTGGGCAATTTACTTTATACCTACTATTTCGTCTGGTTTTTGGTTCCTAGTCTAATTTTATTAGTTGCCATGATAGGGGCTATAGTACTTACTATGCATAGGACTACTCAGGTAAAAAGACAGGATGTTTTCCGACGAAATGCTATTGATTTTAGGAGGACTATAATGAGGAGGACGACAGACCCACTCACGATCGACTAAAAGGAAAGTCGCCCGGAGATATTGGTTCAAATCCAATTCGTGAGAAGAATCCAAGTGAGATAGGCCTATATGCTGGAGGCTCTATCATACATCAATTATAAGTTCAAGACGGGCATCCCCATAAAGTCGTTCCCTTCCCAACTATAGCTGAACTTGCCCGAAGGAAATGTTGGATCTTCTTGCCGGGAAAGAGTTTGTTTGGTTACCATAAGCGGAAGTGCAACCCTTATATCTCCGATATATAGGATAGAAAGAATGTCAGTTTAAAATCCATTTTGGTAGATAGTATGGCTTGATAATGTCAAGTTAAGGCTATCGCGAAGTAAACACAGAATTTGTCTCAGCCTTTACTATGGAATCATATTTCCTTTTTCAAGAAGAAAGTCAGTTCTTTCATACTAGCTATTTTTAGCCGCCCTATTTCCATTTAATTAAATGAAAGGGCTATCAGAGGTTAAATTCCTTTATCTTCTCTGGGTTGGGATTTATCATAGCGGTGCTGTAGGCCGGGGCTTTCCCCTTCGGATAAGAAAGCACTAACCATAGATAGAAAAATAAAAATTAGAATGAGGATTTCAATTCCCCTCGGTAAAATGTGGTTATAGTGATTAGGAGGGATTTGATCTTAGGCGCTAAAGCCTTTCTTTGAACCTTAGACTCATCTCTCAATCCACTTCATGTACGTGTTTTGAATTTTCTCCGGATTCAAAACCAAAGAAAAAGACGTCCCCTAAAGATAAACATAAAGAAGCGCGGCAAAAGGCTCTACAAATACTCACTAATTAGATAGGATAGGCCCAATCCCTTGACTTTAAGTTCCTTTCTATGTTCTCTTTCGCGTAGACTAGAATTAGAGAAAGATTCAATCTCTTAACATCTCAAGTTCCGTGCCAACAAATAAAAGAAAGCAGGAGAAGGGAGCTCCATAGTATAAGGGCGTAGGCTAATTCATTGTCTAGGTAGCTTTTCTTGAAAGACTAATATTTTGTAAATACAATCAGTCCATCGATAGGCCCTTCTTGTCTTAATGATAACTCCGTCAAAGGGCTTTATCTGAATGTCCGCAAGCCTTCTTTCTATAGACAGAATACCTCCTTCTGGCGATTTCGGGGAGAGGAAGTCAAACTAAAACTCCCATGAAGGCGGACTCCCCGGGCCCTCTTCTCTAATCAATTAGCAAAAGTAATAATGTAGTATATGATCACCGAAACTATCTTAAAGCAAGGGAAAGGCACCCTCGCCTTAACGAAAGGGAACTCTTCTAATAATAAGCTAGGGAATGGAAAGCTATTCAAGTCAATACCCCCATAGCTATATTTAGGTTAGGATCGGTACTCGCCTCTGGCCTTGGAACCTTAGAACTCACACTCTTCTAAAGATGCTTAAAGAGAGGCCCTCTGACCGTAATAAGAAAGAGTATAGGTATAGGTAAAAGCCTCCTTCTCATGTCTAAAGGAGGAGACCCAATATTTCTTTTATCTAAATCTATCCGTTGGAGCGGAGCCATAGCCCTTGAAAGGAGGACCTGAGGATAGAGACCTCTACCCTCACTCGATAGCAGAAGGACCCATAGCCTTCTCTTTTAGAGGGAAAGCTAAGCACCAACGAATAGCCTGCTTCCCCAACCCATCGATGAACACTTCAGCATCGTACTCGGGGTTTCTCTTCAGCTACAGACTCTTATTCCTTCCATGTATATCTTCTGTCCGGGCAGTTGCCCTTTTTTCTTCTATAGTCAAGTCGGCCTTTTCCTCTGCTCTGAGGGTGCGTCTACGCGAATGCATATCTGGACATGGTGTCTTTCCCCCGAAACCTACCTTTAAATAAAGGAATAGTTGGATTGCCCTTCCTTTTTTGAAGGGAGTGGATCCTTTCCACAAATATAACTCTCGGTCTTCTTTTTGGTTCAGCTACTTAGCTTGAGTAAGACTGAATTTCTGGGTTAAGATTACGTTCTCCTAGAGGGTCGTCCCTTCTTCCCTGATAGATAGCGCTAGTACAGAGATTAGGCTCTCCTACCTACATAGAAAGCAACCTTACCTTAGATTATATCCCAGCCTGGTCAGTAAGAAATGGATTACCATCCTACTAGAAGAAATAAAAAGAATAGACTGATTCCAGGATCTCTTCTTGGCGAATTTCTCCGCTTAGGATTAGCGGGACCATAGACTACGGAAGTAGCGCTTTCTACGGGTAGATTAGCATACCCGATCAGGTCCGGGGTTGGGATACCTGGTTCCAGTGCTACGAACCAGAAGTTGCTCGATAGGAAGGGCTTCTTTATCAAAAAGAGAAATGATATTTCATAATAGAGGAAAGATGGTAGCCTAGTTTGGATTCAAGGTATGCCACAAGGCTATCCGAGTTCACAGATGTCCCTGCTTATCTCTCTTTTCAGAAGGATTGGGTGCTCATAACACGGGATATCCACAAGAAAAGTCAGAAGGAACCATAGCTGCTAGAATGCAATATAACTAAACCTCCAACTCTGGTCTTTTCTTTTGTTCAGGGAGAAACTTGATATCTTAGTTCGGACTAAACAATATAGGCTGGTTTGGTAAATACTGCTTATAGAGAGGTCGTTACAAAAAGAATTTAGTGATTGACCTAAGACTTGAATTAAGGTTCTGCTTATTTAGAGGGAAGCAAGCGCACCAAGCTAAGCAATCCCCGCGAATAAATAATATTTTCTTATTACCAAAGTAGTCCCGCCTGTCTATGTCTATAAAGACAGATAAAGCGCTCTTTCACCTAATCCCAGGGATAAGCGGTAGGTCTAAGAGAGCAAGGTCAGTCAAGCTATAAATCGTGCAAAGCTTTGGTTTCGAACTGCCCAGGGGTCAGGTCAAGCAGGACAGGAAAGTACGGTGCAAATGTCTTTTACAGGGTCTTCCCCTTCCTGCGCATCAACTTTCGAATCTAAAGTTGGTGCCGCTTTCTCCATGAATGAATAAGGCTTCTATTGCAAAGCTGGCATGGCCTTTGTTACAAGAGCCGAACTGGGTTCGGGTCCTTACGGCCAAGTATGGCAGCATCCTCCTCGTACACATGGCGGAGCATTTTCTTTTGGTACAAAGCCCCGGAGGAGGGACTGATATGGAGGATTGGTAACGGTAAGGCAGCTTCCTTTTTGTTTGAAGGATAAATGGCTCGAAGATGCTCCTTTGGCTTCCTGTGTGGTCCGTCCTTTGGATCAAGCGGAACCGGGGAAAACCATTCACGACTACTGGCTTCAGACCAATGACTGGGACTGGGGGGTGCTTCGGCAATATTTGCCAGACGCAACCCTGCCGAAGCTTAGCGGCATTTTGT